>Ga0209046_1000659_pt1 | contig 16630 bp, 16 predicted proteins | sample SaaInlV_200m_DNA_5_FD_184669 | JGI IMG/M metagenome (GOLD analysis project Ga0209046, IMG submission 184669) | Marine microbial communities from expanding oxygen minimum zones in the Saanich Inlet - Saanich Inlet SI073_LV_150m_DNA (SPAdes) (version 2) | ecosystem: Environmental > Aquatic >... | reverse complement strand
TTTTATTGTATTAATGAACCCATTTATGCCGCATTTAGCCCAAGAATTATGGGCATTATCAGGAAATAAATCTGAACTTACTTTTACTGACTGGCCGAATTATGATGAAAACCAAATTCTGTCCGATAAATTAAAACTAGCGGTTCAAATAAATGGAAAACGAAGATCGGAAATTGAAGTAGATCTAAATATGGAAGAAAATGATATAAAACAAATCGCGAAAACTGATTCAAAAATAATTAGGTACTTAGAAGAGAAGGAAATTGTAAAAGAGATTTATGTGAAGGGAAGATTAGTTAATATTGTCGTAAAGTGATAATTAGTTAAACATCATATTATACATAATATATATTATACATCAATTCAGCATATCTTCTTTAAAACGGGTTAGATTCTCTTGTGACCCTATTATCATTATCTTTTGCCCTGATAATACACGTTTTTCAGATCCAGGGTTTAATTCTGTCTCTCCATTTTCATTAGAAATAGCAACAATCAATAACCCATAATCTTCTCTTAATTTTGTTTCAGCAATAGTCTTCCCATACCATGTAGATAAACGCTCAACAGCAAATTCTTCTAATGAAAAGTCGACAGCCATATCATTGGGAGTCTCCAGTGATACCGTATCTTCAACAAAGGGACTAATCAATAATTCTGCCATTCGATGTCCGCCAGTGATATAAGGATTTACAACCTTATTTGCTCCGGCACGTTTAAGTTTTTTCCCCGTATCATGAAGCGCGCATCGGCTGATAATATATGCGTCTTTGTTTAGATTCCGTGATGACATGGTGACAAAAAGATTGTCCTGATCATTCTCCAGCACAACGACAATTCCTTCGCATCCTTCAATTCCCGCTTCTATAAGAATATCGTCCATTGTTGCATCGCCATAAATATGCATATATCCAATATCTTGAATTTTATTTATTTTTGATTCATTGATTTCAACAATGACGAATGGAATTCCTTTTTTATTCAATTCACCTGCAATGACGGCCCCCATTCTACCGTACCCGCAAATAATATAGTGTGATTTTAGTTTTGATATTTTTTTTCGCATAGTTCGACTCCGATACGTATTCATTTGAATTAATTCTGCACCCAATTCATATACAATAGCGGCAAAGCCGCTTACACCAAAAATTATTACAAGAACTGTCCAAAGTTTCCCTAAATCTGATAATGGATAAACTTCACCAAATCCAACCGTGGAAAGGGTAATTATCGTCATATAAATACTGTCAATGATACTCCACTCATCTCCGCCTATTATATAAAAACCCCCTGAGCCGATGGCGACAATCGCACTAAAATATAGTAAATATTTTACTTTTTTACCTTGAAACATTTTTAGGTTCCAATTTTATCCAATGTTTTCCTGCATCCACCTGAGGTAAGCAGCACTACTATCTTGGATGTTAACCATAATTAATTCGGGCAAATCATACGAATGGTTTTTTTCAAACATATTTTGAATGTCATTTTTGAATTTTGCATCTGTCTTGATCATGAGTAAAAACTCCGAATCCTGGTGTAGCTCATTTTGCCAATTATATATAGATTCAACATTTGGAATAATATTTACACACGCTGCTAGTTTATTTTTTACCAAATAGTTTCCAATCTTTTGGGCTTCTTCCCTGCTTCCTGTGGTTGAATAAATTATAACCGGTTTCATGCTATGAAGTTACGCTTGGGAATTATTCCCAACAAAAGAAACCAATTGAGTTGTTCGTGTGAATATGAAAAAAGTAATAATTTCCGTCCGGATATGCGCCCGTAGCTCAGCTGGATAGAGCGCTTGCCTCCGGAGCAAGAGGTCACAGGTTCGAATCCTGTCGGGCGTACAGAACTGAATCTAATTCAGAATAGTTTTTAAAATCTGTGTAAACTGGAGTATTTCTTTGTAGGTATTGTATAATGGCGTGGGTGCAATCCGAAGTACATCGGGTTCCCGCCAATCACAAACTACGTTTTTATTGACCAGCGATTCATATACGGATTTACCATTTTTCGTTAATAAGGATAATTGACATCCTCGCTGATTGGGATCATTTGGTGTTACAATCGATATTTGTGGCAATTCACTCATAATTAGAGATTCTAGATAGCCTGTTAATTTATGACTTTCTTCCACAAATCTATCCATGCCTACTTCTTTATAAATATCCAAAGCATTCTTCAATGGCGCCATACTAAAGATAGATGAATTACTGATGCCCCAACCTGCCGTACTTTGAATGGGATCAATATTTGATTCCATTTTAAAACGGGTGTCTAATCGATTTCCCCACCATCCGGTAAACCTTGCCCCCTTCCATCGATGGTGTTTTTCATGAACGAAAACGCCGGATGGGGCTCCTGGCCCAGAATTAAGATATTTATAATTACACCATGCAGCGAAATCAACGTCCCAATCATGCAATTTGAGAGAGACATTTCCAGCGGCATGTGCCAAGTCAAATCCAATATAGGCCCCACCTTTTTTACCAATTTTGGTAATGGCCTCCATATCGTATTTTTGTCCCGTATAGTAATTCACTCCGCCTAACAGAATTAAAGATATAGATTCTCCATGGGATTCAATTGTACTCAGAATATCTTCTGTATTGAGACAATATTCGCCTTTTTTAGGTTGGAGTTCAACGAGAGCCTCATTTGGATCGTAACCATGAAATTCAATCTGAGATTTTACCGCATATTGATCTGAAGGAAAGGCACCACCTTCTATAATGATCTTATATCTGGTATCTTTGGGTTTATAAAAAGAAACCATTAGTAAATGGAGATTCACGGTAAGTGCATTCATTAGCATGAATTCTTGCCATTGACCACCTATGATTGGTTCAAAGTCTGTTAAGAATTGTTGATGGAAGTCTACCCAATCTGACATATATCCATCTGCGCCCTTCAATGCCCATATTTTCGCTTGTTCATTGATTGAATCAGAAACACCTATGGGTTGAAGACCTAACGAATTTCCAGAAAAATACAGCAATGGCGTTCCATCTCTCTCAGGATAATGGAACTTTTTTCGAATGGATTTTAGGGGGTTGAGGTTATCCTTATTGTTGGCATAGGTTTCAGAAAATATTTCACCCATTATGCACCATATCGTCCACCATCAACAGACATATTAAATCCATTAATATAACTGGCTTCATTTGAAGCAATAAATGCAACTGCACTGGCAATTTCACTTGGTTTTCCTAGACGTTTTAGTGATGTGTTATTTGCCCATTCCAATTCAATCTCTTCGGAAGTAACACCCCGTTCAATCGCTTTACCTTCTGATAATTCCTTGAGCCTTCTAGTGGCTGTGTACCCGGGTAAAATATTATTGACGGTTATACCATAACCTCCCAACTCAAGTGCCAATGTTTTAGCCCATTGGGCCACCGCTCCACGAATCGTGTTAGAAACACCCAATCCCGGAATTACTTGATTTACAGAGGTCGAAATAATATTTATTATACGACCATAGCCATGTTCTTTCATCATAGGAACAATAGCCTGAGTAACTACTTGATTTGCAATTAACAATCGTTCAAATGCGATATGAAATTCTTCCTCTTTTGCATTGATTAATTCACCGCCATGAGGCCCGCCAGAATTATTGATCAAAATGTGGATAGGTCCCTTTAATTGATCCGATAGTGACTTTTTTAGTGCAACCATATCATTAAAATCAGCACATATAGCGGTATGTGTTTGCCCTGATGAAGTAGAAAGTTCATCACAAACATTTTTAAGTTTCTTTTGATTTCGGGCCATTATAATAATTTCCGCACCTCTTTCGGCCATAAGTAAGGCGATTGCTTTTCCAATACCATCGGTTCCGCCACAAACAAGGGTGCGTTTTCCTTCAAATTCTTTGTTCATTTATTTTCTTTCACATGAAAATAAAATCCGAGATTATCTTGAACTTCAATGGGTAAACTAGGTAAAGCCGACCTTGGTATTAAAAATGTGGTTAGTTCGCTGATATCTGTAAAAATACGATGCTTTTCAGCCGTTTTATTCAAATACTCAGAACCGGTTGAACCACCGGTTCCAATTTTCCGACCAATCATCCTAGATACCATCAATGCATGGCGGTATCGCCAAGTGGTGAACAATTCATCAATATCAGCAAGTTTTGTCAGTAATCGGTAAGGATTTAGTAAAATGGGTTGATCTCTATATAATTGGATCAGCAATGCGGCTTGTGTTGCCTTAAGTGATAATCTCCAATTGCCATCTTCCACCATTTTGTTGTGTAAAGTCTTATCTAATACTACACCAAAGGATACTTCTGTTTTCGCATATTCAGTTAAATGTTTTTCTTTTTCTATAACAGAAAGTTTTTCATTAGTCTCAATTAAACGACGATCATCATGCAACATGTTCGAGACTGCTTGTTCATACTCATCCCAAAAAGATGTTTCACCCCAATTTAAAAAAGGTGTTCGCTCTAGCCATGATTCCATTAAATCGAATAGTGATTTTTCCGATTCTGATGCTTTAATCTTTTCCTGGTCTGATTCATGGAGATATGTACAGTAATTGGCATCACCATATGTATATCGATCTTCAACTTTCAGGCCCAATTTATTTTCTATTTTTCTAAACTGTACACTTTGGAATCCAGAAGCCGGAATAAGAAAATCCCTAAAATCAAGGAAATCCATGGGGGTCATTGTTTCTAATACATGGATTTGATCAATTAGGATTTTTTGGATTTCTATAATTCTGCTGAGTCTCGAGACTGCCGTTCCAATGTGGGTTTCGTTGATTTCTTTTTTACTAAATATGTCTAAGACTGAGTCCAACTCAAACAAAATTTGTTTAAACCATAATTCATATACCTGATGTATAATTATAAAGAGCATTTCATCGTGTGCATGCTGACCGTATTCATCGCTTTTTAATTTTTGGCTATCTAAAATTGTCTCAAGCCTTAAATAATCTTGATAGTATTGCGGTGGGTATGGTTTCTCTTTACTCATGTTTTCTTTCGAAAAAAAATTGGACAAAAGTTATGAATTACAATTTATAAGAATAATCATAATAGTGATCGTTCAGCCGCTTCTACCGTATTTTCAACTAACATGGCAATTGTCATGGGTCCAACGCCGCCAGGGACAGGTGTACACGCAGATGCTTTCCCTTTCAAGGAAGCTTCTTCTCCATCACCGACTATTTTATATCCTTTGGGTGAATCGTTATCTACGCGGTTAATTCCAACATCTATAATAACCGCCCCTTCCTTTATATCTTTGCCCTTTAAGAATTCGGGTGAGCCCAAGGCCAGGATAACAATATCTGCCTGTTTTGTATATTGACCTATATTTATCGTACCCGAATGACAAATGGTTGTAGTTCCATTGGAATTTACTTGTTTTAAACTTGTTAAGATTGAAATGGGTCGGCCAACAATATTACTCCGACCTACCACAACAACATGTTTTCCTGAAATCGAAATATTGTAATGGTGAAAAATCCGCATTATCCCTTTAGGTGTACAGGGAATAAAAATTGGTTTTCCTGCTGTAAGACAACCCAAATTATATGGATGAAAACCATCCACATCTTTTTTGGGGTCAATTGCATTAATTATTGCATCTACATCTATATGGTTTGGCAGGGGAAATTGAACCAAGATACCATGGAATTGGTTATTCTTATTCAATTCATATATTTTAGAAAGTAATACTTCTTGAGTAATATCTGATGGATATGTTATCGTATCAGAAAAAAGCCCATGATTTGAAAATTGCCGGGTTTTATTTCGCACATATACTTGAGAAGCGGGATCTTCTCCAACGAGAATAACTGCTAAGTTTGGTGTAATAGATTGCGATTTTAATGCTGATATTCGACTTTTAAGCGCCGAATAAACAGATTGACTTACCTCTTTTCCATTTAGGATTGTTGTAGGCATGGTCAGTTTAAGTATTTTCTACTGCTGAAGCGCTTCGTCGACAATTTCTATCAAAGATGAAACTTTTCCCTCAACATCATTTTTGATTGTTTCCGTTTCTCTTTTTGCAGAGAACAAATCATCTGAAATGTTCATAGCAGCGAGAATAGCAACCTTTCCTGGAACTTGTGGAGTTGACAGTTCATCCTGGACTTCCCGCATCTTCATATCAACATATTCAGCGATATTTTTGATATAGGTTGCATCGGCAGGTGCCTTAATAGTGTATTCCTGACCGTAGATAGTCACCTTAACGTAATTTTCACTTCCATCCATAGTTTCACTCATTTTTATTTAACGTAATTTAGCACTGAATATTTTAGAAACCACTCGTATAATTTCATTTATCACTGAGTTTACGTCTTTGTCTTCAAGTGTTTTAGTACTGCTTTGGAATCGTAGGTTAATTGCCACAGCTTTTTTAGTACTCCCAACTGATTCATCTCTGAATATGCTATAGGGATTTACTGACTTTAATATTGCTTTCCCATTCTTTTCAATTGCCGAGATAACCTCACCTACGGCCGTAGATTCATTTATAACAAAATTTAAGTCTCTATCAACAATTGGGAAATTGATTATAGGTCGGTATTTTATTTCTCTCTCTGATAATAACAATATTTTATTTAGATCAAATTGGAAACCAAATGATTTAGCGATATCTAAATTCATACCGTCAATAATATTATTGGATATATCCCCAATATAACCAATAACATCGCCTTGCGTATGAACTGATAAAGCATTCTCGAAACCGAATTCATTATCTGTATCCGGATGAAAAACAATATCATGAATTTTGATCCTCGCTAAAAATGTCTTTATTAACCCTTTAAGTACGAAAATTGAAGAAAGCCTACCTATTGAGCGGTGAATTGATTTCTGATGTATAGCGCCATGGATAATCCCTGAAAGATGAAACTTTTCAACTATTCCCTCCAACCCGGGCTCCTTTTGCTCAAAAACATTACCCCATTCAAAAAGCATTAAATCTGAAGTACCATTTTTAATGTTGAAATCTGCTGTTTTCAATAACCCTTGAATTATGCTGGTTCTCAATTGGTTCATATTATCCGATAAAGGATTCAAAATTTTAACTGAAGGAATATCTAAAAGTGAAACTTGTCGATTTGATTGTAAAGAATTATTAAACAGTTGAGTAAATCCCAATCCTGTCAAAACAGATATGATGTGAGCTAATCCCTTATGAGGATCTGGGTTGTGCCCTTCCATCACACCATTATAATGATATTTCGATGGAACATTATCATACCCGTATACACGAAGCACTTCTTCAATTAAATCGACTTCACGTTCCAAGTCTGGGCGCCAAGTTGGTGGTGTGCAGATCCATTTATCGGATTTTCCATTTATATTACAACCCAACCCATTTAATGTATGAATAACAAAAGAATCATCGATATCGCATCCGGTTAATAAGTCTAATTTTTTTCGAGTTAATACAATTGGATTTTGGGTGATTATTTTCGGATAAGGGTCTACTATGCCCGGAACCCAATCCCCGCCTGCCACTTCTTCTAACAATTGAACTACGCGCCAATATGCATTTTTAGCGCCATTTGGATCTGCTCCCCGCTCAAATCGTTTTGAAGCATCTGTGCTCATGCCAAGAGATTTTGCCCCTTTTCGAATGGTGGGCGCATCAAAATATGCACTTTCAATCAAAACAGTTGTTGTATCAAATGTAACCGCACTGTCCAATCCACCCATAATACCTGCGATTGCCACAGGTTTTTCCTCATTGGTAATCATCAATTGCTCTGGAGATATTTTTCTTTCTATTTCATCAAGGGTGGTAATCTTTTCACCATTTTTACCTCGACGAATTAGAAGTGACTTTGATTCAAACTTATCATAATCAAACATATGTGTGGGATGGCCCATTTCCATCAAAACAAAATTTGAAATATCAACAATATTATTAATGCTTCTTTGTCCAATCGACTCCAATCTGTTTTTAAGCCAATCGGGAGATGGACCTACTTCTACATTTTGAACCACGCCAGCTACATATCGAGGACATTCATCTGTATTCTCAAATTCTATTGAAATCATGTCCTTGACTTCATTCTTCTTATAAATACGTGGATTATAATTCGGAGAGCTCAAGGGCGTTGACATTTTAACAGATAAATCTCTCGCAACTCCAATATGAGAAAAACAATCTGGGCGGTTGGGCGTAATATCTAATTCAATCGATGCAGCATTTTCTAAAATATATTGTACAAAAGGTGTCCCAGCTTTTGCATTTTCTTTCAAAACCATGATTCCATCATGCTCCTGTGAAATTCCCAACTCACTTTCTGAACAAATCATTCCATTACTTACTTCTCCTCGGATTTTGGCTTTCCCAATTTTAATCCCCTCAGGAAGAATTGACCCTACAGGTGCAAAGGCAATTTTTTGGCCTACATCTACGTTGGGTGCGCCACATACAACGGGTAGTTCATTTTTTCCATCAAAAATTTGACATAAACTTAATTTATCTGCATTTGGGTGAATATCTTTTGCTTTGACTTCACCAATAACAATATCAGTTAATTGTGTCGTATCATAGGTTTCTTCAGCTTCAAGTCCCAACATAGTGAGTAAATCTGCAACTTCTTGAGTACTGCTGGGTATCTTTACGAATTCCTTTAACCAATCTATTGATATTCGCATTAAAATTGCTCCAAAAACCGCATATCACCTTGATATAATAAACGAATATCATCAATGCCATATTTTAACATACATATCCGTTCGACACCCATACCAAATGCAAAACCATGCCAATCATTTGAATCTATATCTACCGATTTAAAAACTTCTGGGTCAACCATGCCGCACCCGAGAATTTCAAGCCACTGTCCTCGTTTTTCACTCCAAATATCCACTTCTGCGCTGGGTTCAGTAAAGGGAAAATAACTTGGGCGGAATCTCATTTTTGTATCTGAACCAAACATTCGTTTAACAAAATATTCTAATATTCCTTTTTGGTCTGCAAAGGAAACAAATTTATCAACATAAAGTCCTTCTACTTGATGAAAGAGACAATAACTTTTGAAGCTGATAGCTTCATTGCGATAAACACGTCCGGGAATGATATATCGAAGGGGTGGATCTTTTTCTTCCATTAAGTGAATTTGGACATTGGAGGTATGAGTCCGAAGAACAGTTTTCGGGTCAATGAAAAAAGTATCCTGCATATCTCTTGCGGGATGTTCTGGGGGAAAATTAAGTGCGCTAAAATTATGAAAATCATCATCAATCTCTGGCCCATAGGCTACAGAAAAACCAATATCCATAAAAATTGATTTGATATCATCCATTATCTGCTGCAATGGGTGAATATGACCAATGGGAAAGGATAACCCCGGTAGAGAATAATCTGACTCTCCCTTATTGGGTGCGCCAGATTTAGATAAATCAACTTGGGCGTCAAAAGCAGAACCAATCTCTTGCTTCAATTCATTTAATAATTTACCCGCTAATGGACGCCCTTCCACAGGCACATCCTTCATTCCGGAAAAAAGATCCGCCACAAGACCTCTCCGTCCAAGATATTTTATGCGTAAATCCTCAATCGACTGGCTATCATTTGGAAAAGGATCTGAATCGGCTCGGAAAGATTTCTGAACCGATTCAATTGATTCCTTTATATTCATCAGCTGGAAACGGCTTTAGCCAATTCAGCAAAAGAATTTGGCTCATTCATAGCCATATCGGCTAATACCTTTCGGTCGAGTTCGATTCCTTTTGCTTTTAATCCAGAGATGAATTGTGAATAGGACAAGCCGTGTTGCCGCGCAGCTGCATTGATTCGGATAATCCACAGACGTCTAAATTGACGCTTTCTCTGTCTTCTATCACGATATGCATACAGTCCTGCCTTCTCAACTGCTTCTTTTGCAGTTTTGAAGTTGCGGCTCCGGGCACCATAGTAGCCCTTGGCCTGCTTCACGATTTTGCGATGTCTTCTGTGCCGTGGCACAGAACTATTTGCTCTAGGCATTATATTCTCCTATTCTATTGAGCAATCATCCGACGGACGCGCTTTGTTTCAGATGAATCTACCAGATCTGGTTGACGCATTTTTCGTTTTGCACTGTTACTCCGGCGAATGAGCATGTGACTATGGTTTGCTTTGTTTCGTCTTATTTTACCAGTACCTGTCAAACGAAATCGTTTGGCGGCACTGCGTCTTGTTTTCTGCTTTGGCATTGACCTTCTCCTATTTGCTAGTCAAAACAATCGTCTGTCGACGACCTTCCAATTCTCCATGTTTTTCCACGACAGCTATGTCGGAAAATAAATCTATTATTTTGTCCAATACATCCAAACCTAAATCTAGGCGTGACATTTCTCGGCCACGATACATGAGCGTAATTTTCAGTTTACACCCATCCATTAGAAATTGTCTACCGCGATTCACTTTTGTTAATAAATCGTGATCATCTATTCTCGGACGAACACGCAATTCTTTAATTTTAACAACATGTTGTTTTTTCTTGCTCGCCTGAGCTTTTTTCTTTTCCTCATACTTGAGTTTTCCATAGTTGAGGATTTTAGCAACAGGTGGCTTTGCATTTGGCGCAACTTCAATCAAATCTTGCCCGACTTCTCTTGCCCGTGCAATGGCATCATCCAGTTTCATAACGCCTAATTGTTCACCAGTTTCAGAAATTAATCGCACTTCCTTCGCACGAATTTTTTCATTTACTTTTATTTTATTAACTTTCGCGATGAGGCAGACTCCTTTTTTTTATTTCAGAATTGAGACTCTCAAGCAGTTGTTTTATATGTACAGCGCCCTGATCACCGATTATTCTACGGCGTAGTGAAACTGTCTTTTCTTCTGCTTCTTTTTCGCCAACAATAGCCATAACAGGAATCTTTTTCAATTCCGCTTGACGTATTTTGGCACCAATTTTTTCAGATCTATCGTCAATCTTTACACGAATTCCCGTTTTTTCCATAATCGATTTAACCGATTGAGCATAAGTAAGTGTTTTTTCAGAAATTGGAAGAATGGCCACTTGTATTGGCGATAACCATAATGGAAAATCACCACCATAGTGTTCAATCAAAAAACCAATGAATCTTTCATGTGTACTCAAAGGTGCCCGATGGATACATAATGGTGTTTGTTCGCTACCGCTCTCATCAGTATAGGTTAAGTTAAACCGTTTTGGTATTGCAAAATCAACTTGATTTGTTGCCAAAGTAAATTCTTTTCCAATTGCGCTCCAAACCTGCACATCGATTTTGGGTCCATAAAATGCAGCTTCGCCTGGAATTTCAACAAAATTAATATTCCCCTTCTTCAATGTGTCTCGAACTACCACTTCCGTTTGATCCCAAAGCTCAGGTTCGTTGATATACTTTTTGCCTAATTCTACTGGATCGTGGAGGCTTAAACGCATTTCATATTTCTCAATACCAAAAATCTTGAAATACTTCAAATACATTTGACATACATCCATAAATTCTGTTTCAAAATCGTCTTCAGAACAATAGATATGTGCATCATTCATTTGCATGCTTCGAACGCGCATCAGACCAAATAGTTGTCCCGATTTTTCATACCTGTAGCACGTCCCATATTCTGAGATACGATAAGGTAAATCACGATAGCTTTTGGGAGAAGCATCGTAGATTTTATGGTGATGAGGACAATTCATGGGTTTGATGTAGTATTCAATTCCATCTATATCCATCGCCGGAAACATGGCATCTTTATATAGATCCAGATGCCCCGATTTTTTATACAGATCACCTTTCGTTAGGTGAGGCGTTCTCACCCGATGGTAGCCGTGTTGCGACTCTGTTTCTTTGGCAAGCCCTTCCAGTTCATCTATAATAATCCCACCATTGGGTAACCACAATGGCAATCCAGGTCCCACTTCGTCGTCAAAGGAATATATCTCCAATTCCTTTCCCAGTTTCCTATGATCGCGTTTTTTGGCTTCTTCAAGGAAATGTAAATATTCTTTCAATTCCTTTTTAGTCGAGAATACCGTTCCATAAATTCGCTGTAGCATTTTGTTCTTTTCGTCCCCACGCCAATAAGCACCAGCACTACTCAACAATTTAAAATGCTTTATTTTACCTGTAGATGGCACATGTGGCCCTCGACACAAATCGATAAATTCTCCTTGGCGATAAGTTGATATATCATCTTGGGAATCAATCTGTTCAATTATTTCAACTTTATAATCTTCACCCATGTCATTGAATAACGTAATCGCCGCATCCCTGCTCATAATTTCCCTTTTAACTGTAAGATCATCTTTTGCCATTTGACGCATTTGGTTTTCAATTTTTTCAAGATCTTCATTTGAGAAGGTGCTTTGGATATCGAAATCATAATAAAATCTATTTTCAATCGCCGGCCCAATTGTCACTTTAGCTTTCGGCCACAACATCTTAACTGCCTGTGCCATCAAATGAGCTGTACTATGAAGAAGCACTTCATGTCCCTCAGGCGAATTTCCCGTAAATAACTTGAGTTGTGCATCTGCCATTAGAGGTACAGTTACATCAGATAATTCATCATTAATAGATGCGGCAACTGTATCTTGAGCCAATCGTTGCCCAATAGACTCTGCTACCTCTAATGGCGTTATGCCCGCGTTGTAGGATCGCGTTGAATTATCCGGTAATGTTATGGTGATTTCACTCATGGCTATACTATAAACAGTTTCAAATTACACATATGAGAACAAACGCGCATCGACGATGAAACAATGGTTATCTGAGTCGGTTTCATAGAATTATAATTTTGCCTATTTAATTGATTTCATAAGATTCAATGGCAATTATTATGTTATGAACAACGAACTTTATTTTTCGAGTATTCATTTACATAATGCCAGTGGGCGATAACGGAGTCGAACCGCTGACCTCTACGATGTCAACGTAGCGCTCTAACCAACTGAGCTAATCGCCCTGAAAAAAAGCCCAGAAAGTTAACTGTTTTACTGAATAGGATGGAATGAATAATTATAGTTTAATTACTGATGGAATTAGGGATGATTCATAGACCAATTTATCTGATAAAATATCTAAAGCAACTTTCACGATTTTATCATTTTTCAATGCCTGCTTAACCCTACCCTCTGGCCCATTTATCAATCCAGCAAATTCCAATAAAATCACTTGTCGAATATCTTCTGATTCCGTTGTGATACTATTTTTTTCCTGATATTCGTAAAATTCTGTAAGCATCTCCAATGCTTGATTAGCTTTTGTATTCATACTGTCTAATGCCGCAATCTTCTCCTCGAGCACATCCAGTTCTTTTTCTCCAGGAAGTTGAATATCATCATCTTGATCATTGATAAATTCACTAAATTTAATCAGTATTTCTGAGTCACTAAGTACGTCAGAAAATGTCTCATAACGATGTTTGTTTTGTTGAGCAAATGCATAAAAGTATCCACGTCTCCAAAATTGACTGGAAAGCGTTTCCATTAGTTCAGGAGTGATGGTTGAATCAGGTGTAATACCACCATTCCCTAATACTTTTCGACCACTACTTGTTGTAAAGATTGAATCTTCTTCCGTTTTGTTCATTATATATTTATCATCGATATAGTCACGTTTTTGAATGAAACGCCCGCTGGGTATATAATATCGTGCTGTGGTGACTTTAATACTTCGTTTATCATCGATTTCATATTGTGATTGAACCAACCCTTTACCATATGACTTTTGTCCCAATACAATGCCCCGGTCTAAATCTTGAACGGCACCAGCCACAATTTCACTTGCAGATGCACTCCCTTGATTGATCAGAATCGCGAGTTTTACATCTTCTGGAATAATAGGCTTCCTTCTAGAATAAAAAGATCGATTTGAATCTTTGGTTCTGCCTTTAGTTGATACCAACGGACTGTCTTTTGCAATAATCATGTCCAAGATTGCAACTGCAGAGGAAAGTAATCCACCGGGGTTATCTCTTAAATCAATAATGATTTCTTTTGAATTTTGATTCAAGAGTTGCTGAAAAGCTTGTTGCATTTCATTCGGAGTATTCCGTGAGAATCTATTCAGCCGAACATAGCCGGTCGTAGGAGATAACATTCCAGAATATGTAACCTCTTTAACCTTAATAACGGACCGAACTAAATTAAAAATAATAGGCTCATCTTCGCTGTAACGTTTTACCGTAAGCTTAACTTTTGTGCCTTGTTTACCTCTAATCTTTGATGCCGCTTCGTTGAATGTCATTATTTTTACATCTTCACCATCCACTTTTAATATAATATCGCCACTTATAATACCTGCTTTTTTTGCAGGACCACCATCCATTGGCGCAACTACGGACATGATTTTATTCCGATACCCTAATTGGATACCCACACCGCCGTATTTCCCTTTACTTAAGACATTAACTTGGTGCTGTTCGTCTTCTACCATAAAAACGGTATATGGATCTAAATTTTGGGTTATGCTCTGGATACTCGCTTTTGTAAATGCTTCCGGATCCAATTCGTGAACATATGTGGAAAATATTTGATTATATACCTGATTAAAGAGACGTTGAGATTGGCCAATTTTTCGATATAAACTGGATTGGGTTACTCCGATAGAAACGGCACCAGCAATCATTACAATTGGAAGTATAAATTTTAATTTATTGTTTTTCATTCGAACAAATGTCTCCTTTGTATTTCTAATAGAATAGACCCGTGGATGTTTTCGATTGTGTCATGTCCGTTAATTAAAACGAACCTATCTTGGAATCGATCGACCAATTCAAGGTAGGCATTCCGAACCTTCGCCTGTAAATCAATTCCAGCTCTTTCAATACGATCTTTTTCTTGACTTTTTCTACGAGATGCTTCTTCCGGCAAAATATCTACGAAAAACGTCACATTAGGTTCCAAGTTATATGTAGCAAATCGATTGAGCTGAATAAGCCATTCTAACTCAATGTTCCGACCGCCACCTTGGTAAGCAAGGGTCGAGTCTGTATATCTATCAGCTATCACGTTAATACCCGCACTTAAATTGGGTTGAATAATTTCATAAGTTAATTGTGCACGACTCCCAGTCATTAATAGCGCTTCTGTCCGGTCACATATATCTTCTAAATGACGGTGAAGTAAAATATCTCGTATTTCCTCTGAAATTGTTGTCCCACCCGGTTCTCTGACAAGTATTGTTTTATTTTCTGATCGATTCAAGGAATCAATCAGCAATTTGACTTGTGTACTTTTGCCACAACCATCAATCCCTTCAAACGTAATAAACTTTCCTTTAAAAATAGACATTGGGGTCATCCTTTCCAATTAAAATAACAAATTCACCACGGGGAGTTTTTTGAATAAAATGCGAAAGCAATGTAGATACTTTCCCTCGAATTGTTTCTTCGTGTAATTTTGTCAATTCTCTGCCAATTACCGCCGGCCTATCTCCTATAAATTCTAAAATATCTTTTAAGGTACGAATGATACGTTTTGGACTTTCATAGAATATAACAGTAGCCTCAATTTCTTTCAATCGAGTCAATTTTGCTTTTCGACCTTTTTTATGAGGTAGGAACCCTTCAAATATAAAACGGTCTGTTGGTAGTCCTGATGCAGTTAGCGCCGTTATGGAAGCAGAGGCGCCAGGGATCGCTTCTATTCTACACCCAGATTCGATCGCAGAACGGATTAATTTATATGCAGGATCACTAATACCCGGCGTCCCAGCATCGGTAACAACGGCGACGTCTTTCCCTTTGCTTAAATGACGAATTATTTGGGGGATACGCGTAAATCTGTTATGCTCATAGTAACTCACCGTTGGGGTGGGAATGTTATAATGAGTTAATAACTTTCTTGTTAGCCTTGTATCTTCCGCGGCAATTAAAGATGCCTCTTTTAAAATACGCAAAGCCCGAAGTGTTATATCCTCTAAATTCCCAATTGGTGTCGAAACAATGTAAAGAACGGCGATTTCTGTCATAAATCTTCTATCGAGACAGTGCCCGATTAATCATTTCAAGGCCTTGGTCTATTTCTGATTGACTTATATTAAGATGAGGTCGGAATCGAATAGATGAATAACCGCAGCCCAGCATAAGCGCACCTTCATCCGCAATTAAGCCGATCAATTTGTCCCTATCTTTCGTGTTCGGCAAATCAAAAGCACCAAATAGTCCAAGATTTCGTGCGTTAGAAACATTATCATATCTTGATTGAATAGTCTCTATGCCTAGTTTTAAATATGCGCCATTCTCAACGACTTGAGAGATAAGATTTTCCTGTTCAATTATTTCTAAGCATAATGTGAACCGAACCATATCAACCAAATTACCTCCCCATGTAGAATTTAGCCGGCTTGATTCTTTGAAAACATGATCATCCACTTCATCCATCCTTTGCCCAGCAAACATACCGCACACCTGAGTCTTTTTACCAAAACTGATTATATCTGGGCGGCAGTCTTCGCCATAGTGTTGATGTGCCCACATTTTGCCCGTCAATCCAATGCCGGTTTGAACCTCATCATATATAAGTAGGAATTCATGTTCATCTGCCAATTTTCGCAATTGGCGGAAAAATGATTCACGGAAATGATTATCTCCTCCCTCACCTTGAATAGGCTCAATGATTAAACCGGCGATTTCACCCGGATATTGCGCCAATACTGATTCTATTTGACCGA
>Ga0209046_1000615_pt1 | contig 17844 bp, 19 predicted proteins | sample SaaInlV_200m_DNA_5_FD_184669 | JGI IMG/M metagenome (GOLD analysis project Ga0209046, IMG submission 184669) | Marine microbial communities from expanding oxygen minimum zones in the Saanich Inlet - Saanich Inlet SI073_LV_150m_DNA (SPAdes) (version 2) | ecosystem: Environmental > Aquatic >... | reverse complement strand
TTTTCCAGGGGTAACGGTTCGAAAAATACATAAAATGGGAACTATTTCGAGAAAATTACATCTGTTTTTAAACGGTCCAGTTGTATCCACATACCGATATCCACTTGATTCAGTTGCTTCCGAGTTGAAATATCGCAACATGAAACCATCTGCTTTAGCAATTGAAAAAGCCTGCCAGAATCTCGAACGTAAAGGACTATTAGAACTTAACATAGTTTTAAATAGAAAAAATATTTTGCTACTCAAATATGAAGAATATTATGGAGATTTTGATTTTTTGTTTGATTCTTTCGAGGATTTTTTCAGTATAGATATTGATGAAAATGTTAGAACTCAATTGAAAGATGATTTTAGTATTGAATCCGTCGAACGACTGACAAAAGGGATGAAAGCGCGCCAATACACTGACGAAAAAACCCATTTTCACGGGAGGCATATATCTGACACTAAAGGCATGCCTGGGGCATATAAATCTTTTTTTACTGAAGAGCAAATAGAATGGCTTCGTTACCGTTTTTCAAGCTTTATACAAGACTTTGGTTACCTTGGCGATGAAATAGACAACACTACAAAGTTATGATTAAGCCAAAACTAAAAAGATATGCAAAATTCCTATCTAGAAGGCCTGTTAATAGCCAAATAGCTAATTTTTTGTCGCAATGTAAAAAAAATGACCGTATATTAAACATTGGGTCTGGTGGCGAAATTTCAAAGGTTATAGAAGCATGTTTATCTGAAAAGAATATCAGTTTTGTATCAAGCGATATTGATCCTAATAGGAATCCAGATATCGTGGATGATATTGTGAATTCTACAATATCGTCAAATAGTTTTGACTATATCATTTGTGCTGAGGTATTAGAGCATGTTGAACATCCACATAAAGCAGCCAATAATTTAATAAGTATTTTGGATGATGGTGGAAAAATATTTATCTCTACTCCATTTATTTTTCCAACTCATGATGCACCATATGATTTTTTCAGATATACAGAGTTTGGCCTGAAGAAAATATTTTCTGGTAAAGGCGATATAGTTTTTTTTAAGCCAAAACATAGCTATACCGAAAGCCTAATGCTACTGCTTTTGAGGGGCTTATGGCTTAGAGATGCAAGAATTACAACGTTTGTAATTCTTCATTTTTTTTGGAATATTCCTTTATTTTTATTTTCAAAATTGTTTCTTAAATCTTTTGGAAATAATGCAATATGCTCCGGATTTATCATGATAGTAAACAAGTGATATAGATTCCAATAGAAATGTACTTATAGGAACAAAAAAATGGACAAATTTAAAATTCAAGAAGACCAATACGCCTTCCCTTATCATTATATAGCCAGTTTAACCAATAACATCCCTTCGATAAATAAAAAACTTAGTTGGGGGTTTGAGTACATTACTTACATTGATTTTGTTCGTACATATATCGAACAAAAAATACAGCCTAGCTCTTTACTTGATATTGGGTGTGGAGATGGATATTTAGTTAACAGCCTTGCTTATGATCAATCAAAGCAAATTAAAGGGATTGACTTAAGTGAAAGAGCTATTGGTTTTGCTAAAGCATTTTCTAATGGTTACGAATTTGAATGTGTTGACTTATTTAAAATTGATCAAAAGTTTCATGTAGTATGTCTTATAGAGGTGTTAGAGCATATTTCAGAAGACTTTATACTGTCCTTTGTTGATGAATCATTTTCTAAGGTTGAAATGGGTGGGTGTATGATAATTTCCGTACCAACAACTGTGGAGAAAGTAAATAAAAAACATTATCGTCATTATGATGAGTTATTGTTAGAGCGGCAGATTAATCAACCTGAATTCGAGGTTATTGGACAGTTTAGAATATATAAAAAATCAAGATTGCTGGAAAAGTTGATTAAGTTTTCTCAAAAAAGAAATTCTAAAACAATTAAGAGAATGGTTTGGAATTGGCATAAAAATAACACATATTATGCCGATAAGAATACAGGTAAACATTTAGTGGCAATTTATCAGAGGACTTCGTAATTTGTGATTTAATCATTTACATGCGATAATAATGTGAGTTACTTTTTTTTAAAATTTGGAAGAGATATGAAATTAAAAGATCCAGAAATAAGATTTGAAGTTACAAATAAATGTAATTACAAATGCATCATGTGCCCTAGAGAGTTACAAACTAGGAAACAAGGCGATATGTCGATTGAATTGTTCAAAAAAGTATTTGACGAAGGCTTGACGATTGGGATGAAACAGGCAACACTTGTGAGTTATGGAGAGCCTTTTGCTGATAAAAAGTTTTTGGAAAAAGTAAAGTATGCAAGGCAAAAATCTCCTGAGACTGAATTGTATGTTATTACTAATGGTTCTTATGTAAATGAAGATATAGCAGATGCATTAATAGACTATGAATTTGATAAAATCAGATTTAGTTGGTATGGGGTTTCTAGAGAGTCTTACGGTATAGTTCACGGCGTTGACAATAAGTATAAAGACATTGTCACAAAAAATATTGAATATTTGATTAGTGAAAGAGATAAAAGAGGAAAAAGCAAACCACATATCGAAGTTTATTTCTTGCAGATGAAAGAGAATGAGCATGAAGTAGAAGAGTTTAAACAACAATGGCTTGGTGTTGCTGATGACGTATCCATATGGAAACCACACAATTGGAGCGATGGTAGAGATTATCGCGACCTTGACCTTCTTGGGGAAAAATCTAGCTGTGGTAGACCTGATCATGGTCCGGTTCAAGTGCAGTGGAATGGAGAAATAGTACCTTGTTGTTGGGATTATAATAATCAAATAATTTTAGGTGATGTATCCATTAATACAGTGGAGGAAGTCCTAAAAGGAAGCAAGTTTGATGCGCTAAGACAAGCACACGATTCTAAAAAGTTTTACAAGTTTCCATTTTGTGATTCATGTGACCAGTTGCATCATGCAGAAGATGCACTTGTTTTCACAACTATCAAAACATCAAAGGTTGGAAAAACGAACACTAATCAGTTTGAGCTTGAAATGCCAGCCTTGTATACATAATTGAAGTAGTGACAAATAGTCAAATACTAAAGAAATTTTGGCAAAGAAAATACAAGGATAATTTAAAACTCTTCAGGCGTTCGATTCGTACAGCGATTAAGAGCCCTAGCCTTGCATTAGATTATCTTAGTTTCCGTAGAAAAACGTCCAACTATGATTGGTCGGAAGCTGGTGTAATGGTTAATCAAATTGCTGAGCGCGCCAATAAACTTAATGATTCACGCTTGGTTAAAGAGATGGCCGAAGCATCACTTAGGCTTGGTGATCAAGTATCCTATACAAAATGGCAAGTAGAAATAGCAAGAATAAATGGAAATTTTAGGCCTAATGATTGGACTGGGGAGGACTTGTCAGATGCGACACTTTGGATTTCATTTCGAGAGACCGAGAAGCAAGGTTTATCTAATGGATTAAATTTAACTGGGTATGTTAAAAAAGTTTCTAATGGAGCTAAATACACTGTTCTTGTTGTTGAAAAAAGGCTAGTTAACATCTTTGCAAGAACACTTCCTAGTGTGCGTGTTGTTGCTGCGCCTGCCCAGGCTAAGGCGATACAGGGAACTCGTCTTGTACTGGCAAATTCATTAATACTTAGATCGATTATTGGAGTAAACCAAGATACTTTAGATTCTCTGTACATTCCATTATTACCTCATAAGGAGGTTGCTTTAGAGTTATCAGAAAAATATAAACACAAGAATCAAGAAAATCTACCCTTCATTGGAATAGAGTGGGGAACATTTGGTCCTAGAAAAGATGAAGCACCTATAAAATTTTGGGTTGACTTAGTAAAATCTATCAATGTGGTATTTGTGATTCTTCAATATAAATATGATGGCTATAGTTCCGTTGTAAGTGCTCTTGAGTTGGCAGCACCTAATCGTATTATTGTTGATGATAGTGTTAATCAATTGGTTGATTTGGATCGTTTTTCTGCTCAACTATCTATCCTGGATGCTATGGTATCTACGCATTCGAGTGATTCTCATTTTGCAGGTGCCTTAGGCGTTCCAACCTATTTAATATGTGATGATTTATTTAGGAGATCGTGTCCTATTCAATCTTTTAATAAGATACCTTGGTATCCGAATTCAGTATTGTATGGGAAAAATAACAGAGAATGGTCAACAGTGTTCAATGAATTAAAGAAAGACCTTGTTGAAAAATATGATAAAAATTCTTCTCATAACTGATCAACAGTCTACAAATCATTCAGCCATTGAAGGTATTTTCTCAAGTACTCTGAAGGCTTGTTCTACCATTGTTTATCTGCCGAAAGAATGTGATAGTATCCACCAAGAAAAGCATAGGATATTTATTCCGTATAAATATAAAAGGTCTGGCTTATTTCAGACTTTAAGTAAGCTAATTAATCTCGATGAGATTGATGTTGTTATCGTTAGAAATTTGTATCCAATTCTTAAGCAGACCTTAGACGAGCGAAATTCTAGAAGATTCAAGGTGGGATTTTGGAAGTCTTGGCCACATACTTATAGAAGATTTTATCAATCTAAAATTGAAAACAAGTCAAAAATAAGGAAATATATTGAATATAGGGTTAAGAGTTATATAAACGAAAAAGAAATAAAGAAATGTGACTTTTTTATGCCTATTACATCAAGATTTAAAGAAGTTTTTTTTAGTGATATTAATATAGCAACTTACCCTTTAGGCATGGGATATGACGAAAGTATTTTTAGTTGTGATAGATCGATTCAAAATTTACCTGTTCGTTTTGTGTATATTGGGACAATCGATAAATTAAGACAAACTTCATTGGTAATTAAAGCATTCCATAAATCAGGGAGCGACTTTGTATTTGATTTGTATACAAAATCATCAAATGAAGAGGTCAGTAAGGTTAAAGAGATAATTAAAAATGACAGTAGAATTTCACTAAAAGATCCCGTTAGCAGAGAAGACTTACCAAAAGTTCTTTGCAAATATGATGTAGGTGTCAACTTTATCTCAAAAGATAAAATTTTTGATACTTCATCACCTACAAAAATATATGAATATTATGCATCAGATATGCCAGCATTGATGAATTATAATCCTGAATTCGATGGTTTTCTTGATAAAGATACTGCTTTTATAGGTGATTTTAATTTAAATTCAATCACTCAAAGTATTGAGCATATAGTATCTTTTTCATCAGAGGATATTATTAAAATGGGCGTGCAGGGTAAAAGTAATTTAGCACATAGAAGCTATGACAAAATGGCCCACAATTTGTTGAATTTTTTAATGAGTATAAATAAAACTAATAGTGAATAAATTAAGTGTAGTGATTATCACTAAAAATGAAGAAAAATTTATAGCTGGTGCGGTGGAGTCAGCTATTTTTGCAGATGAAGTACTAGTTGTAGACAGTGGCTCCACAGATAACACATGTAATATTGCTAAAGGAATAGGAGCCAGAGTTGTACAACAGGATTGGCTAGGTTTTGGCGCACAAAAGAATAAAGCAGTTGAGTTAGCCAAAAATGATTGGGTTTTTGTTTTAGATGCCGATGAAAGGTTTACATCTGAATTGCAATCAGAGGTATTGATAACCTTAAAAAACCCTATTGCAGAAGGCTATCAGGTTGCTAGACTCAATAGTTTCTTTGGTAAAAGTATCAAAACTTGTGGATTATATCCGGATTATAGTGTTCGTCTTTTTAATAAAAATCAAGGTAAGTTTAACAATGTTCTGGTGCATGAGAGCGTACAAATGAGTGGGAGTGTTTCAACACTTAACAATCACATGACTCACCTAGCTTATGAAACGGTTGATAAGTTTAAGATCAAACAAAAAAAATACGCAGCATTAAGTCAAAAGAAGAAGAATATATTTAAGGCATTGATTGGTCCACTATGGACTTTTTTCAACTTGTATTTTATTAAATTTGGTTTCTTAGATGGCTGGCATGGATTTATGATTGCTAAATTGTATGCGCAATATACCTTTTGGAAGTATATTAAGTGAAAATCTTAGTTCTTAAATTTAAAACAATTGGTGATGTGTTGCTTGTTACTCCTCTAATTAGAAATTTAAGATCTAATTACCCAGAATCTATAATTGATGTAGCAGTTAACCAAGGCACGGAGGATATGCTAACTCTTAATCCAAATATTGATCATATTTGGATCTATGATCGTATAAAAATTAAAAATAAACCAATTATCAAAAAAATTAAGTCAGAGTTTGATTTTCTAAAAAATATTCGTAAACAGAAGTATGATATGGTTATCGATTTAGATCGTGGTGACCGTGGTGCAGGAATATCTTTAATCAGTGGCGCAAGGATAAAAATTGGCAGTAAATATATTAAAAGTAGAATTGTAAAAAATACATACACACACTTTCTTCCGGAATATGAAGATAAGCATGTTGTTGATATTAATCTAGACGCTATTCGAGTTCTAGATGGAAAAATAAATGATAAAAAAGTTGAGCTATTTTGGTCAAAAGATGACCAAAAGTTAGTTGATAAGATTTTAACAAATGAGTCGTTTATTCACATCCACCCATTTTCTAGAGTGTCATACAAAGATATTGATAGCAATAGCATATCGAAAATCATTGATTATTGTGAACTAGATTTGGGAATTAATGTAGTGTTAACCTCAGCTCCAATTCAAAGAGAAATAAATAAAATAAGTAAAATATTAGAACTGTGTAAATCAAAACCCACTTCTTTATCTGGTGAACTGACACTAAAACAGGTTGCAGCTCTAAACAAAAAAGCAAAACTATTTATTGGTGTTGATACGGTAATTATGCACATTAGTGCAGCCAATAGTACTCCGACACTTGCATTTTTTGGCCCTACTGCTGCTAATAGGTGGGGGCCATGGGATAATAAACTTCAGAAGAGTCTCTATCGTAGGAGAGGAGGCATCCAAAAATCTGGAATGAACATAGTGTATTCTAAGAATTTAAGTTGCATACCATGCAACCGACGTGGCTGTAATAATGATAATCTTAAAAGTGATTGTCTTAGCGAGTTGGATTTTAATTCTATTAAGACTAATATTGGAATAATTATAGATGAGCAAGACAATTAGATTACTACATACAGAATGGTCTGATGGTTGGGGTGGCCAAGAAATCAGAATTTTAGCTGCAAGACTTTATTTGAATAAATTGAATATAGATATAATTAAACTAAATATTAGAAGCATGGCAGGGGCGTAATATGAATAGAAAGGAACAACAGGACAAAACTTTGGTTGAGGATTATAAGGAGAAGTATGAACTTGATTGATACAAAAAAAATATACGGAAGGCGAGAATGAGAGAATGTGCAACTACAGGATCTTCTGAGGTTGGCGATATTGTTATAAATCGTATAGTGTCATACCTTAAAGATAAAAAATTCAGAGATACACACCTTGAAATTGGAACTGCAGCAGCTGGAACGTTGAAAAGAATTATGCTTGCATATGACGACCAGCAAAGACCAGAGTTTATGGTTGTCGATCCAATGACGTACTTTCCGAATCAGTTTGAAATTGTAAAAAATAATCTCCAGAATGCGGGCATTGACCCAAAAGAGATTATATTCTATACTACTAAGAGTTCTATAGCGTATAAGAAGATACTACATTCAGGAAAGAGGTTTGATTTTATTTTTATAGATGGGGCTCATAAAATAAAACAAGTGTGGCAAGATTTAAGATACACAAATATGCTCAACACTGGAGGTATTCTCTGTGTTGATGATTACTTAGGTGTTCCACAGGTTCAGATTCCGGTTGATATGTTTCTCAAAAAAAACCCTATTTATAAAATAATGTCTATAGAAGATAGAACGTTATTTATTGAAAAAACCTCCTCTGTAAAAAATAAAGTAGACATTCTTGCAATATGCATGATTCCATTTATTAATTTATTTTTTCAGTGGCGCAGTAGCTATATAAAAAGATTTTCAAAGTTAAAATAGATACATAGTACTGTGTTATAAGGATTATGAGTTTGAATGGTAGGGGTGCAAAAATATGGGAGAAATATAGTGCATTCTAAGAATTTAAACTGCATACCATGTAATCAGATTGGCTGTGATGACAGCTTTAATAGTGATTACCTTAATGATCTAGGTTTGGATTCTATTAAGAACAATATTAGAGAAATAGTAATAAGTTTAATTTAGGACTTAAAATCAAGTGTTTATTTGTAGTATCATTTTTTTTAAAACAAGAAAGAAGGAGGTAATATTCAATCAATCAATGCATCTGTAGAAAATATTCTCAATGATTCTATTAAATCTTTAAGAATAGCAAAAAAACACATAAATAACGATTTCAAAAGTCCTCATTGGGATATATTCCCTGATAATTTTGAGGAGCTGGTAAATAATCAAGATAGTTATTACAATTTTAGATCTAATGGACTGACAAATATGTTGGACGATATGAGGTCAGAAGCCAAAACAACTGAAGCTTTCTTGGATCTTGTTAATGAAGTTGGAATTAACTTTATTAAGGATTTCTCCGAAGCAAATATTGGAAATCCAAATGTGGTAAGACTAGGAGGGGGCTCATATAACTATAATGATTTGTATATGATACAGTTTGCAAATAAGATAATAAATCATGTTAAATTTAGTCCTAAAATAATATGTGATATAGGGGGGGGGTATGGATCCCTCGGAGTAAAATTAAAGAGACATTGGAAAAATAGCACCGTAGTTTTTCTAGACCTTCCTGAAATAAATATAGTGCAGATATATTATATTACCCAATTGTATCCCGATGCTAAAATTCTAACTCTCAATGGCCTGCAAGAGATGTATCCAGGAACGTGGAATGAGGAAAAGATTTCTTATGATTTTTTACAACAATATGATTTTGTTATTCTGCCTGGCTGGATTTTTGAAAAATTTGAGGACAAAATAGTGGATTTGATAATAAATACTCGTTCTATGATGGAAATGCACTCAAGTATAGTGAATGATTATATTTATAGTATTCAAAAGAAATTAAAAGTTGCTGGTGTTTTTTATTGTGCAAACCGATATATAAAATCTTCTGTTGGATACCCTATTAAGCTTACAGATTATCCTTTTGATAGTTATTGGGAGGTACTACGTTCATCTGTCAGTTGGAGGCAACCACAAATTCACGAGTTGATTCTTGAAAGGTCAAATTTGCTATCAGATGTTAGCGTCAAAGAAAAATTAGTTTCTTTTCTGATAGATTCCACATTAACAATAAATTCTTTAGATGTTAATAGATCATTTATCCATGATATGGGTAAATCATTTAATATAAAATCAAAGACAAAATATTTAATAAGAATAACTTTTAGAAGGATTTATAGAAATTTTCTCAACGAAATTCCTGTTTATTTAAGATACATTTTTAGAAAAAAATGGTAATATTTTTTTGAATGAGTACATTATGATTAGTAAAATAAATATCCTTCATACAGAATGGTCAGATGGTTGGGGTGGTCAAGAGATTAGAATTCTAGCTGAAAGCCTAGAGTTTATAAAAAGAGGTTATGGTGTTTCAATTGCCGCACAGCCTAATAGTCAATTGATCCAAAAAGCAAGAGAAGCGAATATTTCCGTATTGCCACTGACAATGAATAAGGGCTTTAATATTGGCGCAATTTTGAAACTGATAAAGTTTATAAAAATCAATAAAGTTAATATAATCCATACACATAGCTCTGTTGATTCACGTACAGGTGGAATTGCAGGACGCATTGCAGGCATCAAGGTTGTCAGAAGTAGGCATATTAGCATGCCAGTTAGTAAAAGTTGGCTAACTTGGTTTCAATATATGAAACTTGCTAATCGAGTTATTACTTCGGGAGAGTTTATTAAGCAGGAGCTGATCAAGGTGAATAAAATGCTTCCAGAGCGTATTGTATCTGCCCCTGCTGGTGTAGATGAAAAACGTTTCTCTATTAATAAGGAAGCGTCTAATATTAAGGTGGAGTTCAAGATTGATAAAGATTGTTTTATTATTGGCATGGTTTCTGTTATCCGGTCATGGAAAGGGCACGAGTTCGTTATTCGTGCAATGGAGTCATTAAAGAAAAAAATTCCTAATGTACATTTGCTTATAGTGGGCGATGGCCCTGTTAAAGAAAAAGTTTTAAGTTTGATTAAAGAGCTATCATTAGAGGAGAGTATAACGCTTGTCGGATACCAGAAAGATCCTGTACCTTTTTATCAGGTAATGGATGTTGTTGTTCTTCCATCCTACGCTGGTGAAGCAACGTCACAAACTTTACCACAAGCAATGTTAATGGGTAAGCCTGTTATATCTACAAATATTGGAGGATTGCCAGAAGTGGTAATAGATAGAGAAACAGGGTTGATTGTTTTGCCAAAAGATAGCAAGTCAATTTATCAAGCTGTATTGGAGCTTTTTTCTGATGCCAATCTAAGGGATACAATAGTAAAAAATGGTAGAGAGCATGCGTTAAATTTTTTCACTTTTAAGAAGATGGTAGATACAACAGAAGATGTTTATATTGAATTGTTGAATAAGTAGCATTCTATAGATGAAGGTATTAATAATAAAGTATAGAAATATTGGCGATGTACTTCTATCTACACCTTTGATTAACAATCTAAAACACCATTATCCAGATTCAGTAATTGACTTTGCACTAAATAAAGGTTGCGAAGACATGGTTTTAAATAATCCTAATATTAATAAAGTTATTATTTACGATAGGTCAAGAATAAAACGGCTAGGAGTATTTTCTAGACTCAAAGAAGAGGTTGGGCTAATAAATAAGGTTTATCAGCAAAAGTATGATATTGTAATTAATTTAACTGAGGGTGACAGGGGGGCAATATTAGCATTATTTAGTAAGTCAAAGATAAAATTAGGTTTTCCAATTCGGAAAGGCATCTTATCTAGAATAAAAGTTTTCGACAAACTTGGAGATGATAAAAAATGGCAACATGCTGTCGAGAAAGACCTTCAATTTATTAGTCTGCTTGATAAAGAAATTATTAATAAAGAAGTAAGAATTTATTGGACTGATGATATAGAAAAAGAAGTTGAAAGAATTCTAGAAGAAAATAACGTGTCAGATTTTATCCATATTCACCCAGTATCTCGATGGATGTTTAAATGTTGGGAGGATGATCGAATGGCAAAGGTTATTGACTATTTACAAATAGAAAAAAAAATAAAAGTTATTATAACCGTTGCGCCTATCGAAAAAGAAGTGGACAGAGTTAAAAATATACTGTCCTTATGTAATAGTAAGCCAATCGATTTGTCCGGTAAATTAACCCTAAAACATGTAGCATGCCTTTCTGCAAAAGCCAAAATATTTTTTGGGATTGATTCTGCGCCTATGCATATGGCAGCAGTCAGCACACCTGTATTATCGATATTTGGCGCAAGCTTCCCTGCTAAATGGGGCCCTTGGAATAACTCCCCTAATAGAAAATATTTTTTTGATAAAGACGGCATTCAATTTAATGGTAAGCACACGGTCGTCTCAAATATGACTAACGAGATTTATTACGAAGATGGGGTAAAGAAATCTAGAGGAATGTCATTAGTGGATTATAAAAGTGTTGAAGATGCATTAAATTCTATATTGGGCATGTAATTTATGAGGACTGTATACTTTACCCGCGCTAATAAATCCAAATATGGAGGAGCGGAGAATTATTTATCTTGCTTATCAGAGGAACTCACTAAACAAAGTATTGACCATAAAGTGGTTAATACAATTTTTCCTAAATTCATACCGTCGTGGTTAAGGGTAATTCTATTTAATTTGCAGGTTTGCTTGAACAAAAAAAATAAGTTTTATTTCTCTCTTGATAGGATTACCTGCCCTGACATATATCGAGCAGGGGATGGCGTACACAAAGTATTTTTGAGTATTGAAAATAAATCAAAAACTAATTTATTGCATCCGACCTATCTTTTTTTGGAAAAAAAATGTTTTAATAAAGCAAGGCATATTATTGCAAACTCTCAAATGGTTAAGGACGAAATTATCTCTACTTATAAAATATCTCCCAAGAAAATTAGTGTGATTCATAATGGTATTAAAGTGAAAGAAATTGATTATCAGCAATCGTTCAATAAACTAATAAAAGAATTCTCAATAAGAGAAGATCAGAAAATATTACTTTATGTTGGCAGTGGATTCGAAAGAAAAGGCGTTAAAGAGTTTTTGAACATTGTATCTAAGTTAAAAGATTTAGATATCAAGGCATTCGTTGTGGGCAAGGATAAAAATATTGAATATTATCAACAATTATCTAAAGAACTAGGTATTGATAAGCAAGTTGTCTTTACTGGGGTAAGAGGAGATGTAGATGATTTTTACACTATTAGTGATATCTTTTTATTTCCCACACACTATGAGCCATTCTCGAATGTAATATTAGAGGCTATGAGTTTTGAAAATGTAGTATTCACCACAAAACAAAATGGCGCTAGTGAAGTGTTAGATGATTATTTTACTATGAATGACCCGGATGACTTGCAAGTAGTATCTCGAATAGAAAACCTATTGCAAGATAAGAATAAATTAGAAAATATACAAAAACAAAATAGAGAGAAATCAAAATTATTTTCTATTGAAAATAACCTTAAAGAAACTCTAGAAGTCATTAATGAAGTTATTAATTGAGCTACCAACTTGGTTGGGCGATTGCGTAATGGCAACGCCAGCGATTGAAAATATCGTAAATTTTTATGATGACGTAGAGATTACTTTTATTGGCTCATTTGTATCGATTGAGGCGATAAAAAACCATGAAAAGGCAGTGAAATCAGTGGTTTTAGACAAAAAATACACATCTTTATATGAAATATCACGTGATTTGGATAATTTTGATGTATTTTTATCATTTAGAAGTTCATTTCGTTCAAAATTTTTGAAATTTTTAATATCAGCTAAAAATAAATATCAATTTGATAAAAATAAGTATCAAAATTTACACCAGGTGGAAAAGTATAACAGTTTTGTTAATGATAGTCTCGGTGCTAACAAGAGTCCAAATAATTTAAAAATATGTATCAATTCAAAATTAAGAGCTCGAAATTCACAATTAACTCTCGGCATTAATCCAGGTGCATCGTATGGCAGTTCTAAACGTTGGTATCCCAAAGAATTCTCTAAAGTGGCCAGTGAATTATCTGATAAATACAGCATTATTATTTTTGGTGGTGAGAATGAAAAAGACATTGCAAATGATATTGAAAAAGAGCTAGTTAAAAATAATGTTAAAAACTATCAAAACCTTGCTGGAAAGACCACTATTTCTGAATTGATTGATCAAATATCAAATTTGAATTTATTCATCACTGGAGACAGTGGCCCTATGCACGTAGCTGCAGCTTTTCAAGTGCCAACAGTAGCAATTTTTGGGCCTACTAAAGATAAAGAAACATCACAATGGATGAACGAAAAAAGCATTATTGTGAAAAAAAATTTAGATTGTCAGCCATGCATGAAAAGGACTTGCCCCTTGGAACATCATAACTGCATGAACTTGATTAAAGCAGTAGATGTCTTAAATGCTGTTAAGTCTTTCGTTTGAATAATTATTCCGCCTAATATAGATTTGATTAGTTTAAAATTATTCGCTCATCATAAATTATAAATATTGATAATATGTCTGATAAAAAAATCGCACTAATTGGCCTTGGCTATGTGGGTTTGCCACTTGCTGTTGAGTTTGGAAAAAAAATTGATACCATTGGTTTTGATATTAACGAGTCAAGAATTCAAGAATTAAAACAAGGAAACGACAGTACTTTAGAAGTTGAGTCTGAAGAATTGAAGCAAGCTGTTCAGCTAAGCTATACGATAAATATTAATGACATTAAAGACTGTAATATATATATCGTAACAGTTCCAACACCGATAGATGAGTACAATAATCCAGATTTAACGCCTCTGATAAAATCCAGTGAAACGGTGGGATTATTGCTGAATAAAGGTGATATTGTTATTTATGAATCTACCGTGTATCCAGGAGCAACTGAAGAAGTCTGTGTGCCAATTTTAGAGAAGCAATCGAATTTAAAATTTAATCAAGATTTTTATTGTGGATACTCTCCTGAGCGAATCAATCCTGGAGACAAGGAGCATCGTGTAATCAATATCAAGAAGGTTACTTCTGGTTCAACGCCTAATATAGCTACAATAGTTGATGATTTATATAAAGAAATTATTCTTGCTGGCACACATAAGGCAAGTAATATCAAGGTGGCTGAAGCTGCTAAAGTTATTGAAAATACACAACGAGATGTGAACATTGCCCTTATTAATGAGCTCTCTTTAATTTTTAACAAGCTTAATATCGACACAGAAGCAGTGCTTGAAGCAGCAGGCACTAAATGGAACTTTTTACCATTTCGACCAGGTTTGGTTGGCGGCCATTGTATTGGTGTTGACCCGTACTATTTAACCCATAAGGCAATTGAGGTTGGTTATAAACCAGAAATTATCCTTGCTGGTCGTCGGCTTAATGATGGCATGGGTAAATACGTTGCCAATCAAGTGGCTACACTCATGACTAAAAAACGCATTCATATTATTGATGCTAACATCTTAATTATGGGATTGACTTTTAAAGAAAATTGTCCTGATCTACGCAACACGCGAGTGGTTGATCTTGTTGAAGAGTTTAAAGGGTTTAATTGCAGTGTAGACGTTTATGATCCATGGGTGGATAAACAAGAAGCCCATCGTGAGTATGGTATCACTCCAGTAGATAGTCTTGCCAAGGGAAAGTATGATGCTGTCGTATTAGCAGTATCACACGATGAATTTAAGAAAATGAGCATAGAAGAGATTAATATTCTAGGAAAGGATAATTTTGTACTCTATGATATTAAATACTTACTCAAAGCTGATCAAGTTGATGGGAGGTTGTAAATGACAAAATATGAACAACTGCAAGAGCATTTAAAGTCTGATCAAAATACTTGGTTAGTAACTGGTGTGGCTGGGTTTATTGGATCCAACCTTTTGGAGAAATTATTAATACTGAATCAAAAGGTTGTAGGGCTGGATAATTTTGATACTGGTTATCAGCACAATATTAATCAAGCAATGGAGGATGCATCAATTGCAACTGGCAAAGACATTAAACAGCTAAAACAAGATTTTATTTTTATCGAAGGCGATATACGTCAATTAGAAGATTGTCAAAAGGCATGTAGTGGCGTTGATTATGTATTGCACCAGGCGGCCCTTGGATCAGTTCCAAGGTCTATTGAAGACCCTATTAATACTAATAAAGCTAATATTGATGGGTTCTTAAATATGCTTGTCTCTAGTCGAGATGCAAAAGTTAAGCGTTTTGTGTATGCAGCATCAAGTTCTACTTATGGAGACCATCCTGGTTTGCCCAAAGTAGAGGGTGAAATAGGTGCACCATTAAGTCCTTATGCAGTAACAAAAGTAGTGAATGAGTTGTATGCTAGTGTGTTTGCCAAAACTTATGGATTTAAGACGATAGGTTTGCGCTATTTTAATATCTTTGGAAAGAGACAAGATCCAGAAGGAGCGTACGCTGCAGTCATTCCTAAGTGGGTGAGCGATATTTTAAGTGGGAAAGACGTTTTTATCAATGGAGACGGTAAAACCAGCAGAGATTTTTGCTACATTGATAATACAGTGCAAATGAATTTACTTTCTGCCGTGGCAGAAGATGACAATTCAATCGACCAAGTTTACAATGTGGCTGTTAATGATCAGACAGATTTAAACCAACTTTATCAAATGATAGAAGAAAAACTAATCGATAGAGTAGACGGTTTAACGACAAAAGACCCAATTTACAGAGATTTTAGAGCGGGAGATGTACGCCATTCATTGGCAGATATTTCAAAAGCAAAAAGTCTACTGGGTTATAATCCAGATTATAAGATTAATGAAGGCTTAAATGAGTCAATGGATTGGTATATTTTTGATTTAAGTAAGTAGTTTTGAACTAACTAAACTCATTATCAATTAATTGACAAATCGTATGCCCAATTAATATATGCATTTCTTGAATTCTAGGTGTATCATCATCTGGAACCACAAGATTGACATCGCATAGGGTATTCATTTCGCCACCACCACGACCACTAAAACCAATGGTCTTACAGCCGATATTTTTAGCAATGTCAAGGGCGCTGATTACATTAGTACTAGTGCCACCAGTGCTAATACCAATTGCCACATCGCCAGTGTTAGCTAAAGCCTCTACTTGTCGGCTAAATACTTGTTCGTAGCCGTAATCATTGCTAATGCAAGTAAGTGCCGAGCTATCAGTAGTAAGGGCAATGGCGGGCAGTCCTTTTCGCTCTACTTTGTAGCGTCCGACCAGTTCTGCTGCAATGTGTTGCGCATCGGCTGCACTACCGCCATTGCCAAAAATTAGAATTTTCCTACTATTTTTCAAGGCATCAATACATATTTGTGCAGCAGATTCAACTGATTCATAAATACAATCCATTGTTGCTTTAGTGGTTTTTAAATGTTCATTAAACTCAAATTCAATAATTTTTTTCATGACTTAAGAATCCTTTCAATAGTTTTTGTGGTGCTTTTGCCGTCAACAAACTGTACTAATTTTAGCTCATCAGCGATATCTTGCCCAGCAACTTCTTTTCCCTCATAATCACCGCCTTTAACCAAGATGTGGGGTTTGATTAGTTTAATTAAATCATAAGGCGTGTCTTCACTAAAAATGACAACATAATCAACCGGTTCTAACGCAGCAAGAATATAAGCCCGATCCATTTGTAGGTTAATGGGGCGACCTTCGCCTTTTAAGGCGGTTACAGATTCATCAGAATTCAGTCCTAAAATAAGCACATCTCCAAAGTTCTTGGCTTCTTCTAAGTATTTTACGTGGCCAACGTGCAAGATATCGAAACACCCATTGGTAAAAACTATTTTTTTACCTCGGTTTTTTAAGTCAATGGCCAAGTCTTTTATTTCATCAAAAGTCTTAATATGTTCATCACTAGTAGACTTGTTAAGGCTTGATTCGTACTCAATAATTTCATTAAGTGTAGCAGTGGCACTTCCAATTTTCCCTACTACTACTCCAGCAGCTAAGTTAGAGAATTTAACGGCATCATCAATATCGTACCCACACGCAAGAGAAAATCCTAGCGAAGCAAGCACTGTATCGCCAGCACCAGTAACATCAAACACCTCTCTAGCAACGGTTGGATGGGTGCGGAGATCATCATCGTAAATAGCCACCCCTTGTTCACTCAGCGTAATCAGTGATATCCCTAAACTACACTCGTTTTTTAGTTGTTTAATGCAATGAGAAAGGCTTGCATCGTCAATGATATTAATGCCTGTCGCTTCGCCAGCCTCTTTCTTATTTGGTGTGAGTAAAAATGCACCACTATATTTCGAATAATCTAAGCCTTTTGGATCAATCAATACCTTTTTATTATTTTCATTGGAAATTTTTATCAATGACTGGGTTAGGTCATAGGTTAAAACACCTTTTCCATAATCAGAAAGTAGAACATTGTCATAATTATTAACAACCTTTTTAAAATATTCTAAGATTTTTTCTTGTGACTCGCTGTTAATTTCATCGGTACTTTCTCTGTCATACCTTGCCACTTGCTGATGCGAAGCAATTATCCTACTTTTTTTGCTAGTGATTCGATCTTTCTGAGTAATAAGGTATTGGGTATCCACACTAATATTATTCAAAAGTGCTTTTAGATACCCCACACTTGATTATGATGACCTCCTTAGCTTAACATTGCATCTAACTAAAAGCGTTAAAGAGCAAGTTGCAATGTTTAGACTTGCAACATTCAATCTATTTGCTCATAATCGTGATGATCATGCCAAGAATTTTT
>Ga0209046_1000591_pt1 | contig 18319 bp, 13 predicted proteins | sample SaaInlV_200m_DNA_5_FD_184669 | JGI IMG/M metagenome (GOLD analysis project Ga0209046, IMG submission 184669) | Marine microbial communities from expanding oxygen minimum zones in the Saanich Inlet - Saanich Inlet SI073_LV_150m_DNA (SPAdes) (version 2) | ecosystem: Environmental > Aquatic >... | reverse complement strand
GAGAGCTTTTGGGGGTACGCGAAAACCAGGCTTTCTAAATATCGTGGAATCCATAAAAATGCGTTCTATTTTCATTTGAAAGAAAGTGAGTTTAGGTTCAATTACAGGCATGAAAATATCTACCAAAAACTACTCGAAAACTTTCGAAATAAAACGCTAAACTAGTCATGACCCATAAAATAATTAACAACTAATAAATCTTTTATTGTCTATAACTTCAACCATTATTTTTAGAAAATATAGTTAAAGGAAGAAAATATCATGTTTGCCATATTTATTAACGTCATCACCGCGCCCGGGGAAACATTTGAAACCATCATAAATAAATTCAATTGGAAACAGGCATTAGTTCCCGTTGGTGTTTTAATGGGTTTAGCCATGATCACCGGTTTTATTCTTCAAGATTTAATTGCAGATTTGCAATGGGAACAAATTCAAAAAAGTATTGAAGGAAATGCGAAAATATCCGAAGAACAAAAAGAAACAATTCTTTCTAGCCAGTACAACCGAGTTTATTCAACATCCATTTTTAATTATTTAAGTATTGCAATTACCTGGCCTTTGCGTATTTCGCTTTGGTCCCTGTTTGCCATGCTTGCAGCTAATTTGTTCTTAGGAGGTGGAAAAAAATATAGTGAAATGTTTACCCTCAGTGCATTTGCTTATATGCCATCGGTGATTGAATACATTACGATTACGCCCATTCAATATATTTCAGAGAATATGATGATTTTTACCGGTTTGGGTGCATTGGGAATCGGCGAGCCGGGCGATTTTATGAATAGTTTTCTTGCAGGCATGGATATTTTCGCGTTTTGGCGAGTCTTCCTGACCGCAGTTGGGATTGGAATTCTCTATCATAAATCAACCAAAACAGCGTTAACGGTCATGACAGGTTTGTGGATATTTGGTTTATTATTTCTTTCCGGATTTGGATCAGTAATGTCCAGCATGATTGGAAAATGAATGAATAGAACTATTCTAAATTGTTTTTTATTTCTGTTATCGATAACGATTGGATTCAGCCAAACGTATTCTCTAGACGATGCAATTGAAATAGCTCTTAAAAATAAAGAAGTATTAAAAACATCTGCCATGGATGTACACTCAGCCGAACAAGATGTAAAAGGATCGTATAGCGGCATTTTGCCATCCATCCGCTTTTCGGGGGGCGTGAGCGAATCCCAATTCCCTCCACAAACCGGCGGATATAATTCTGAAACCGGAGAATTGACCTTGGGTACCATAAGCCGTCAAACTAGCGCTTCTTCTACCATTTCTCTATCTCAAAATGTATATGACGGAGGTGTATGGTGGAACACAATTCGTCAGGCAAAAAACAGTTTTCGTATTGCTGAAGAATTTGACCGTCAGATAAAAACCAATATTATACGAAATGTACATACCTCCTATTTTAATTATTTAAAAGCTTCTCAGCTGTTAGATGTAGCAAGGTCAAATCTTATGAGTTCGCAACAACAGTTAGCATTGGCAAAACAAAAATATGAGCTGGGAGCTGAGAAAAAAACAGATCTATTAAAAGCAGAAGTTCGATTTGGCCAAGCCAGAGTGGATGTAATCAATAATGATGCTAATCTTCAAAATGCATATCGTACATTGAAAAATGAAATGGGACTCAACGGGAAAGAACAAGACTTTTTTGTAGAAGAAATTGAAATTCCGATGGATAGTATTCCTGATTATGAAACCGGATTTGAGCTTATTCAAAATTTCAACCCGAGTGTCAAAGCTAAGCAGTATCAAATTACCGGTGCGGAACTGAGTGTAAAACTTTCAAAAGGTTCTCGGCTACCTTCAATTAATGCCAATGCTACATACTCGGGAAGTGCCGATAATTTCGGAGATGCACTTTCCAATAACTTTAACGATCAAAACCGTTTCAATGTCGGTCTATCAATTTCCATTCCTCTTTTTTCCGGGAATAGTATTAACACTCAAATTCAAAAATCAAAAATTGCTGTTAATAAACAAGAATCTGAATATTTAACACAGCTTCAAGATTTATCGGTCCAACTTAGCAGTGTTTTGGATCAACTGAATAATTATCAAGAAATTATCCCAATCAACGAAACGGTACTTGAATCTGCCGAAGAAGATTTGAAACTTGCTCAAATGAAGTACACGCAAGGATCCACCATCATTTTAGAGGTTTTGGATGCGCAGACATCTGTGGTGCGAGCAAGATCATCCCTAATTAGCTCAAAATATGACGCATATATCACACAAGCGAATTTGAAAGCTCTTTTGGGTACACTTAACGATAAACAATAATTTAGAGGAGAAAACTGTGGCAAAAAAAATATTCACCAAGAAAAAAAAATGGCTCATTTTTGGCGGAGGCGGCACGTTAGTTGTGATACTGATTGCCATAAGTTTGATGAAAAAGGATGATGATGCAATCAAAGTGGAAACGGAAACTATAGTCAGACAAACGATCATTCATAAAGTTAACGCAAGTGGGAAAATTCAGCCGGAAACTGAAGTGAAAATCAGCGCCACTTCTTCTGCATGGATTGATTCCATTACGGCTGAAGAAGGCGATTATGTCAAAAAGGGTCAACATTTAATTACACTAGATCGAAAACAATTATTGTCAAATTACAATGCCGCAACCTCTTCTGTTCGATCCGCCAATGCACGGCTAAAACAAGAATTAGCCAGTAGGAAGCGGGTGGAAAATATGTATGAACAAAATTTGGCCTCAGACCAAGAATTAGAAGCGGTTCAAGCATCGTACGAAATAGCAAACAGCTCATTGGCGCAAGCAAAATCCAGTCTTGAATCACGAGAAGATGATTTGAATAAAGCTCGAATTGTATCACCTCAAGATGGAATTGTTACCGCGGTAAATAAAGAAGTGGGTGAAATGGCGGTGGGCGGGATGTTTCAAGCAGAAGTACTCATGATAATTGCTGACTTGAATCGAATGGAAGTCATTGTAGATGTGAATGAAAATGATGTTGTTTCTGTATCTCAAGGTGATACAACGGAAATTGAAATTGATGCTTTTCAAGATACCCTTTTTTACGGTGTTGTCAGCGAAATTGCTCACATGGCTCAAACATCTTCAGTAGGATCTGCCGAACAGGTAACTAATTTTGAGGTGAAAATCCGCATGATTCAAGTTCCGGATGGAATTCGCCCCGGAATGAGTGCAACTGCTAACATCATTACCGATAAAAAAGACAATGTTTTAACTGTTCCCATTCAAAGTTTAACAGTACGCCCCGAAGGATCAGAAAATATGAGGTTTGAAAAAAACAAGGGTTCAGACAAAAATGATGAATCAAAGAGACAAAAAGCTAAAAAAATGGAAGAATTGGTATTTATTGTTGCAGAAAAACCCGAGGGTGTTCTTAGAAATGGAACCGTGTCGGAAATGGATGAAAAATTACTGAAAAAAATCAAAATTAGTAAGGACGAGAAAGTAGTTCATATCCGACCTGTACATGTGGGGATTTCTTCCGAAACCCATTACGAAGTGCTAAGCGGCATCGATGAAGGCGAAGAAATTGTTACAGGAAGTTATCGCGCTATCAGCAAGGATTTATCTCATAATAAAGTGGTGAAAACCGGGGATAATGAAAAGAACGATAAAAGTGGTTTCAGCATTAAAATCGGTTCAAACAAATCCGGTGATTAAACTGAATTATTATTATTGTGCCTGATCTCATTTATTTAAAAGAAATTAAACGCCATTATGATGTAGGCGGAGAAGTGGTTCGTGCATTAGATGGTATTGATCTCACCATCAATCATAATGAATATATTTCAATTATGGGACCTTCAGGTTCCGGAAAATCAACGCTCATGAACATGATTGGCTGTTTAGATTCTCCCACAGAAGGCATTTATGAATTTGAGGGCGAACTCGTCCATGAAATGGATGATAATCAATTGGCTTCGATTCGAAACCGAAAAATTGGGTTTGTATTTCAAACGTTTAATTTACTACCCAAAGCCACTGCCCTTCGCAATGTGGAAGTTCCACTTATATATGCAAACATTCCCAAAAATGATCGGATTGAAAAAGCGAAAACATCACTGATTGCCGTTGGATTAGAAGAACGCATGCATCATAAACCTAATGAGCTTTCCGGTGGACAACGTCAGCGTGTAGCCATTGCAAGAGCATTGGTAAATGATCCATCTATCATTTTAGCAGATGAACCAACCGGGAATTTGGATTCAAAGAGTGGTGTGGAAATCATGAAGATATTAGATAAACTGCATTCTTCCGGAAATACAATCATCTTGGTAACTCATGAAGAATACATCGCAGACCATGCTGATAGAACCATACACCTTTTCGATGGAAAAATTAAAGAGGACATTACAACAGCGAAAAATAAAAGAGTGTTCTCTTGATTTCACTCTTTTGGGAAAATCTTCGCATATCGCTTAGTTCTATCTTCGGAAATAAATCTCGATCCATTTTAACAGCGTTGGGAATTATTATTGGTGTTTTATCCGTGACTCTGATGGGGACACTCATATCCGGTTTGGATCGAACATTTGAAAAGAGTATGTCTTTCCTTGGTAGAGATGTATTAATTGTAAGCCGTATGGATTGGTTCGGCGGAGACATGGATTGGTGGGAATTGAGAAATCGTCCCCGTATTAAAGAAGAATATGTTGAAAAACTCAGAGCAAAATCAAAATATATATCTGCAGTTGCTCCCATATCTGAACGAGGTGGAAGTATTATTCGAGGAGATAAACGAATTGACACTCGATTCTTTGGTACTACGCCCGAATATATGGCAACAAATGAATCTGCTGATGTAACAAACGGACGATATTTTACTGACGGAGAAAATAGGTCAGGAACTCGCGTGATGGTGATTGGTAGAGATGTAGCAGATGGCTTATTCCCAGATGAAGATCCAATCGATAAGTATGTCAAAATAGGATCTCATAAATTTCGAGTTATCGGAGTGTTGAAAAAGCAGGGAAAATTTATGGGTTTGTTTAGTCTAGATAACCAAGCTGTTTTACCGTATGGAACCTATCAGCGACTATTCGCTCGTCGAGGTTGGATGAGCGTTCGAATTAAATTAAACACCGAAAATTATGATGAAGCGAAAGAAGAAATTTATGGAATTATGCGTCAGATCCGCGCTTTAAAACCTCAAGAAAAGGATGATTTTGCAATAAACCAGTCCGCCACTATGGAAGCACAATACAAAACAATTAAGTTGGCGATTGGCGGAACGGGGCTATTTATTACAGCCCTTTCTCTCATCGTTGGCGGAATAGGCATTATGAATATCATGTTTGTATCGGTCAAAGAACGAACGCGGGAAATTGGCGTTCGAAAAGCATTGGGAGCTACACAGTCAATGATTCTAGGACAATTCCTCATGGAGGCAGTGCTAATATGTCTTATTGCGGGATTGCTTGGAATGGGATTAGCCGGAGGCCTGAGTCTTCTAATTAATCAATTTTTCCCTTCATCGATGCCTATTGGATTAGCGATTGGATCCATTATGTTGAGCGTCATTATCGGCATTGTTTCTGGACTGGTTCCATCCTACCAAGCCGCTCGATTAGACCCAATTGATGCACTTCGGTACGAATGATGGCAAAACAATCCCATTTAATAAATACGGTTAAAGAAAGTTTTCGGATGGCGATAGAATCCATTCGTCAAAATAAACTACGGTCCATTCTAACTTTGTTGGGAATCAGCATTGGAGTGTTTTCTGTAATTGGAGTTATGACCGCTATTCGCACATTGGAATCATCAGTGAATTCCCAGTTGGATATTTTTGGCACCAATACATTTATGATTCAAAAATCTCCCGCCATCAGAATTCATGGTGGAGGAAATGATAAAATTCGAAAACGGAAAAATATTCGATATGCTCATTATGAAGAATTAAAACAACGAGCAAAATTGCCGCTACGTGTAAGTGTCGTAGATAATTCTCAAGAAAGAAATATACAGTATAAAGATAAACGATTAAAAAAAACGGCAGAATTGTCCGGTGTAGATGAATGGGGATTGCGTTCTTTTAAAACGTATCTTGCCGATGGACGAAATTTCTTGGAAGACGATATTCGTTTTCATCGAAGCGTAACGATTCTTGGCCCGGATCTAGCAGATATTCTTTTCCCCTTTGAAGATCCATTAGGAAAAGCTATTCAAATAAAGGGATTAGATTATACGGTCATTGGCGTAACAGAACGAAAGGGGCAGGCATTTGGTCGAAGTCAGGATTATTTTGTTATGATTCCCATTTCAATTTATATACAGCGTTTCTCTCATAGATGGACTTCTCTTGCCATAAATGTTGAGGCGGAATCCACCGAAATGTACGAAAAGACTATGGATGAAGTTATTGGACTGATGCGTGTGATTAGAAAGGTGCCACCGGAAGAAGAAAATGATTTTGCAATTATTTCCAATAAAGAAATGATGGAAACTTTTGCAGGATTTACAAGTGGAATTAAACTTTTTGCCGGCGCTGTGAGCGTGATTGCATTACTCGTAGCCGGAATAGGAATTATGAATATTATGCTCGTTTCTGTCACAGAAAGGATAAAAGAGATTGGTATTCGGAAAGCGATCGGTGCCACCAAACGAGACATTCTTACCCAATTTTTAATGGAAGCTATTTTCCTTAGCCAATTTGGCGGAATTGTTGGCGTTATTTTGGGAATCGCCGGTGGGAATATTGTTGCAATTCTTTTGAAAGTGCCTGCTGTAATTCCTTTAGATTGGGCTTTTGTCGGAATGGCAGTATGTTCACTCATTGGGATAGGATTCGGTATTTATCCCGCCTGGCGCGCAGCCAACTTAGATCCGATTGAATCTTTAAGATTCGAATAATTCTTTATGTAGTCTATTGACAACAACTTCGACAAATAAAATGCGAAAAGATTTACTGGACATTGCAGAATCCGCAGCAAAATCAGCTGCCAAACACATCATTGATAACGATCCTTCTTCCATCCGGAAAAAGGGTCCGACAAATCTTGTAACCGAAATTGACACAGAATCAGAAGACATTATATGCGGACTTCTGATGAAAGAAACACCTGATTTCGGAATTCTAGCTGAAGAACGTCCAGAAACTAATATAGATGCAGAATGCAAATGGATAATTGATCCACTAGACGGAACGACAAATTTTGTGCATGGATATCCATCGTTCGGCGTTTCGATTGCTTGTATGCAAAATAGTAATCCAATCTTAGGAGTGGTTGTGGAACTGCCGGCAGAAAATGTGTATTCCGCAATGATTGGAAATGGCGCATATTGTAATGGGGAATCCATTCGTGTTTCTAAAACAGAAACGATTGAAAATGGATTATTTGTAACCGGTTTTGGATACGACCATGATAAAGCTTGGGAAGCCAATATGAAGCTGTTTAAGCATTTTACAGATCAATCTCAAGGCGTAAGAAGGCTCGGTGCCGCATCGGTGGATTTATGCCATGTCGCGAGCGGTAAAGTGGACGGATTTTGGGAATTCGATTTACATCCTTGGGATACAGCAGCTGGAATTGTAATTATAAATGAAGCCGGCGGAACTGTGTCTCAAATGGACGACTCACCCTTCAATATTTTCAATCGGAATATTGTAGCGTCCAATGGTATTCTACATAATCGAGTGACGGGGCAAACACGGCCCGTCCTTGAAAAACTTCGCTTTAATGGAATCGATATTTAATTTATTTCAGAAGAATCATTTTAAGAGTACTGATGTTTTTCCCCGACTTGATCTGAAGTAAATACACTCCGGCGCTTACGTTTACTCCAAGGTCATTTCTACTGTCCCAATACACCGTTTTATATCCTGCTTGCTCTCCACCCGATACAAGGGTTTTGATTTTTTGACCAAGCATATCATACACGACAATACTTACAAATCCACTTTCGGACAAATCGTATCGAATTTGGGTGATTGGATTAAATGGATTGGGATAATTTTGATGAAGCGCAAACTCTGTGGGGGTGGGACTTGATGTATCGATACTCAATTCTCCAACAACAAAACTCCATGGGTCTCCCCCGTTTGATTCTACAATAAAACCATCTGAATCTTCCGCTTTTACAATCCAAAAATATTCCGAATTATTCCCGAGATTCAAAGAGAAATGAGGTTCAGTAATATTTCCTATATCCTGATGACTATTTGCATCATTCCAATCTGAAGTATATATAATAGTATAAATTAACGAATCCATCGGATCAGGATCTATAGGCTCATTCCACGATAGGTCAACAGTTTGATCTAATCCCGACGCACCATTCTCCGGTGCAATTGGTACAAATTCCATTGGTGATTCATCAGTGATATTTACATAAAAACGTTGGAAACCACCGTAATTATCTGTGGATTCGTTGTCTAAATCTGTAGCTACAATTTTCCACCAATATGTACCATTTTCTACAAGCTGGACTACAGTTTGCGTTGTATCAGATCCCGCATTATATGAAATTGTCTGAGTAGAATCTTCCCCGATAAATAATGTATAACTCACCACATCGCCAACATCGGGATCAACCGCAGCATTCCATTCTAGTGTTAAATAAGCTGTAGAGATTTCTTCATCTACTTGAGGAAATAAAGTAGCGAATGCTGAAGGTGGATTGTTTACGTGAACCGTAGCTTGGATAAAATTAGACTTAACTAAAAAGTCAGATTCGCTTCCATTTGATATCGCCAAAGAAACAGAATAGGTATCTGCTATCGTGTAGATATGATTTGGGTTTTGCTCTGTACTGGAAATTCCGTCGCCGAAATCCCATGTCCAAAAGGTTGGACCGCCGGTAGAATAATCAGTAAACTGAACATCAAATGGAATTTCGCCCTGAGTAATATCTGCAGAAAATTCGGCTGCAAATGAATCGCTTATTTCCCCGGTGATAAAAACATCATCAACCCACCATTCGGCATCATATCCGCCTTCATATCGGTAGCGTACATAAACAGATTGATTCCCGACATAGGATGAGAGGTTCTCAATTATTTCGCCCCACGAATCTTCTGTTCCGATTGAATCACGTATGACTGTCCACGAAGATCCTCCATTTACCGAAATTTCTACATTTTGTACGATAGCGGCATAACGATAATTCACATTTTCAAAATAATTTATTTGTGCAGAAACTAAATTTGAGAAATCCATTTCCGGACCAATGAGGGAATAATTTTGGGTATTTGGTTGATCCGGCAAAAAATCATCGTAAAAAGCTGAATAGGTTCCGCTGTTGGCGCGTCTGGAAGATTGCGCCCAACCATCACCAGTTCCGGTATTTTGCCAATTCGTAGGTGGAAAAGTTCCTTCAAAATCCTCATCCACTAAAATGACAGTGTTTGAAACAGAAATGTAATCCGGTTTTGATTTTGAGGATGAATTTGTTCCGTCGGTAACCGTGAGTGAAACAGTGTATGAACCAAGGTTTGAATATGTATGGAATGGATTTTGAAGTGTACTAGAACCACCGTCTCCGAAATCCCACGACCACGTTGTAGGCGTTGAAGTTCCGCCTGTTTGGTCTGTGAAGTTTACTGTAAGAGGTGGATTCCCTGATGTTAAATCTGCGAAAAAATTGGATGCCAGAACTGCGCCAAATCCGTCAGAAGAAAACAATCCTCTTCCATGCGTAGCAGCAATGACAAGATTATCAGAATCCCGAATTTGTAACATATCTGTCCTTACATTTGCAAGTCCGCTGTTTGATGCAGTCCAACTTGGGCTTGCGTTGTCAAAATTATCTGTAAACCAAACACCAACTTCCGTGGCCAATATAACTTCAGTCCTGTCATTCGGATTATAGAGTGCCCAACGGACCGGCATATCAGGAAGGTCGCCTTCCTTATTGGACCACGAATTTCCTCCATCTTGCGTTTCCCAAACTGAAATAACTCCGTAACTTGAATATGTAGCTATCATTTGATTTTCATTCGCACCGATTTCTATACAAGAAACATATCCATACGGCATACTATTCCCGGTAATTTGGGTTGAGGTAACTGAAGATGAATTTGTATTGGTCAATTTATAAATTCTTCCGGATCCTGTGCCGACAAAAACCGTATTGTCAGAGAATGGGGAAATTCGAATATGAGATGCCGTAGATCCAAGATTCAATCCCGAAACAGTACCAACATCATAACTGCCTGTAATGTCTTCAATTATTTTTAGAGAATATTCGTCCAATGCTGAATAGAGTATATTTGCATCATCGTCATAATCTGTCGGGTTGATAAACCTGCCGGAATTGTCACTTGAAATGGAATAAAAATTGGATCCACCATTTGTACTTCTATAATAATTATTGTACACATAAGATGTGATTTGATGATCAGGATCGGATTGATCAATAAAACAATAGGCACCGTCGCCTCCTGTCACCTCAATAGTAGAAACGATTCCAGTTGCATTGGAAAACTGTTGGCTTCCATTGTCTTGCGCTCCAGCCAGAAAATAATTATTCCCGGAAGTTGGATGTATTGCGCAGGCATAAAATTGCGTTACATTGTAACCTGAATTTTTTTCATCGTAAGTAGATCCTCCATCGCTGGAAACATGAATCCCGCCATCATTGGAAAAAACTATAAAATCAGCATGAGTTGGGCGAAATGCCATTCCATGCTGATCTGCATGAACGTAGGGCAAACTGAATCCGCCATACCAATGAGATATCTGTGACCAAGATGTTCCGCTATTTGTAGTTTTGTGTAAATCAACTCCACCAGCGAAAACTGTATTTGCATCGGTAGGATGAACTGATAAAATCAAATCGTACCAAGATTGCCCTCGAGTAAAGTGAACACCATTTGCATTATTCGGGATATTTATATTTGTCCAAGATGTTCCACCATTTGACGATTTTACAAAAAATTCAATATCATTATCGCCGCTTCCACCATTTCCAATCGCATAAAGTACATTTGGGTCCGATGGAGCAGTTGCTAACTCAATTCGGTTAAATCCTGATGATGGAAATCCATTGTTGTTATTGCTTATCTGAGTCCAACTCGTTCCGTTCGTGGATTTATACACTCCCCCCTCATACCATATTCCCGTAGCAGCATATATAGAATTATTCGCACCAAATTCTAAATCAGAACATCGTGATCCTTGGGAATCTGTTAAAACTCTTGTCCATGTAGAACCGCCATTAGCCGAACGATACACACCACCTTCTCCCCAATTATCACCACGAGTCCCAGCATAAACATCACCTGTTGTTGGATGAACAATAATTTTCTGAACGTAATAAAAATTATCGTCATTGTCTGTGGATGCTAATTGTGCCCATGTGGAACCTCCATCCGAAGTTTTCCAAATTCCACCGCCTCTTACTGCATCCGAATTGTACCAGCCCTCACCGGTACCCACGTAAAAAGTCTGTGTATTTGTCGGATCGTATGCAATAGTTGTAACTGCCATATTCGCCCAAAAATCGTTGATTTGGATCCAAACAGGTGCGACCGCAGTAATGTCATCTGTGTACCATAATCCTCCTGAAACACCTCCAGCCCACAGTTTACTATATGTTGCATCATTTGGATCAAACATTATGGCGCGAGTTCTTCCTCCAATATTATCCGGACCATGTTCTGTCCAGTCAACATTTCTCTGAATTCGGTTGCGAGAAATCTCAGCTGCCTCATAAGCCAGGGCAAGTCTTTCAGATGGAACTCTGCCGATTGCTGGATCCATTGTCATGAAAAAGTTCTGTTCCATTGCAAGATCCGGTCGATCTTTTTTGGTGAGTTTTTTCTTCCACTCTTTTTTGGTTAAATGTGGTCGCTGATTATATGGATGTTCCCTCAAAAATTGTTCAAATTCGATTCTACCCTGTTCATAAAAATAATTATGAATTATTTTGTAAGACCAAACACCAGTCATACAACATAATAGGCCGGATAAAAGAAAAGTTATTGTTTTGTGATTCATACTGAAAAGTTTCCTTTAGTTGGGACGAATTAATCAGCTGAATTTAATTTATAGACAATCGATAAGCGAAATGTAAATCAACGGTGTGAGTTAAATCGCGAGAATATATATTACATTTTTTCTCGAGTTAGTTTTACCAAATTATTAAATGTAAAAAGGCTGTCATCCGTCACGCGACCAATCGTAGTTGAAGGGATTCCTTGTTTCATGCAAATTCGTTCAAAATCCATCAGGTTTCTCTCAGATACCGTTACAAGCGCCACACTTTTCGATTCACCAAACAGCATTTCATCCGGTCTAAGTTTCGTATTCAAATATATTCTTGCTCCAATTTCCGGAGTTGATTTTTTCAAACACTGAATCAGTGATTTAGATATACCACCTTTGGTGACTGAAACTGCTGAGTGAACTAACTTCCCTTCGGCAAGCATTTGTAAAACATCCTGCAAACGTAATTCATCGTTCAGATCAACTAAAGGGTCATTCCCGAAGAATGATTGTCCTTTCAACTTCAAATATTCACTTTTCCCTAATTCACCTTTTAGGCTACCGAGTATGAGGATGAAATCGGATGGATGTTGGAATGCGGTCTCTACAAGCCTATCAGAATCCAAACCAACACCAACCAAAGTATAATTTAGATTAATATGATTTTTTTGATGATGGTAAATCATTCTATTTTGCAGAGTCATTTGAAGCTTTCGGCTTGTAAAAGATATACTGTCAAACATTGTTGCTAACATTGGATTTGACACGTCTTTTACTCCAAGTGCAACCGAAAGCCCAACTGGCTTTATTCCCAGGCAAGACATCTCTCTTGAAATGTCCATAATCATCCCAGCTGTTTGTTTAGTGGAATAGTTAGAATCAACAATTTCCTGAATACTATTTTTCACCCAAATTGGTTTATGCTGACCATTAATATGAAACATTGCTAAATCTGAATTAATTATCGCATTCTTAGGTTTCACAACTAAGGGTGAATTTTTAGTATCTATTGAGAGTTTCAAAACTAAAGATGAATAACTTTTTTGGATTTCAGGATAATGTGTTTCCTCCGAATTTGATGAAAAGGAAATCACTTTCTTATATCCATACGATGTTTTCAAAAATTCAAATATACTGAAATTGATGTGAACTGAATCATTTTTTGAAATAATAAAATCCAATCGCCTATCTTTTATGATTGTACCAATTTTCATGGAGGAAATTTTCCTCTTGTTAGCTGACTTAAGAAACGAAGGATAATCGTCATCTTTAACCGAAAGCAAAATTCCAGACCACCGATTTTGGTTAAAAGACTTAAAATCCCCTATTTGTTTCATTGATAAAGTGAATCCGCAATTAAGATTTTGCGCCATTTCATATAAAGCATAGCCAAAACCTGATTTAAAAATAGGGAAACTGCTTTGCACATTGAATTCCTTTTGATTTTTTTGGATACCGTTTATTTCACGCTTTCCTCGAATCAGTACCAATACGCATTTTCGGCTTGGTTTCGACTGTTCTGTCTTTGATATTTTACCTACTCCAACCATTGAATGGGTAGAACCGGTTTTGAGGTCTAATCTCTTTTCAGTGCCGGTTAAAAATAAATCAAACTTGCGATTCGAATTAAAAAGGCTTTTCTTATTTTCCTGCCCGATTGAAAGAACGGTATCGTTGACTATATTTATAATTTGTGGTAATAAATCAGATTCAGAACCTTGTACGGATGCTTTGGCTCTTATCGTTCGAATTGAGGTAACAATAGATTCAATGAAAGATAATTCGTCGTCTGTTGGGTTCCGTTTTAATTCCGTTTGAATAAAATCGAGATCGCGTTCATTTAATGAAAATTTTTTGCTCATATCTATTTATACGCATAAGGGTTCCCGAATTACACCCACCCATTTTCACTCAACACAATTCGAATTGTATCCCACCGAAAACCTTTCCGCTTCAGGAAATCAGATATTTTCTTAATGTCTTTTTCAGGAAGAGATTTTTTATCTGCCAACCTTTTTTTCTGAATATGCTTCCGAATTAATTCTTCTTCCGGAAAATCGGTATATACCTTGCTGATGACGCGATCAACCAAATCTTCATCTAAATGATGCGGGAATAATTCTGATTTCAACGCCATTGCGCCAATTTTTTTATTCCGCACTTTTTCTTCGGCAAAACATTTTGCGAATTCTTCATCATTGATAAACTTTAAATTCTCAAACCACATGATTGCATTTTGAACCATGATTTCTGAAAATCCTTTTTTCAGAAGACGAGTTTTTAATTCATTTTTGCTTCGCATACGATATTTGAGCAATCTAAGACCGGCTTCTCGGATATCTTTTTCAGTTTGTTTCAATAATATATTATGGGTCATGACTAGTTTAGCGGGTTATTTCGAAAGTTTTCGAGTAATATTTGGTAGATATTTTCATGCCTAAAATTGAACCTAAACTCACTTTCTTTCAAATGGAAATAGAACGAAATTTTATGAATACCGCGATGCTTAGAAAGCCGGGTTTTAGCATACCCCCAGAAGCTTTCAATCCCATTAATATGTGCCCGTCCTCTTGCAAATTCATTCTTTCCATGATGGACTCTAAAATGCTTTTTGTATCTCAAATCGACCAATCCATTATAACCTCTCCAACCATCTGAATGTATAATAGTTTTCATATCTACTCGTCCCCGTATGATATCCTGAAGCGTTTTCCGTCGAGCATCTGGGACAATTTCTGTATAAACTTTACCTTTTCGTTTGAGAATTCCAAATACAATTGTTTTACCGCTAGCACCGCGACCGCGCTTTCCTTTAACTCGCTTTGCCCCAAAGTAACTTTCATCTATTTCGACTTCACCACTAAGTGGCGATTCAATTTCACAAAGCTCAGCGATTCTAATTCGAATAGCCTTAAGATAACGGTTAACAGTATTCCGATTAAGATGGGAAAGTTCACTGATTTGAACTGCGTTCAGATCCAAAGAAAACAGCTTAACCAACTGTCTAAATTTCTTCTCAGAAATATGGGAACGCTTAACATACTTGTTTCTCATTGTCATACAAGAATTTACAGCCTTTTGTCTTATGCATTCTAGTCATGACCCAAAAGAAATGTTTGTGTTGGCCGCAATAATTAATGAAGCGTTTTCCGGCAACCAAACATCACCGACCATGGTGACGTTTTGCATTAAAACAGAACCATCCGCAAGTTCACCCGTAACTTCACCGGAATAATGCAGGAAGGGGAAGGCGCCTATATCAGCAATGGTACCATCAGGATCATTTGGGCTGTTGGGATTGCCTGCGTCTATGCAGGGACTTGATGCTTGCAATGTAAAATCACTATTTTCCGGATCAACGAAAAGTGGATTCTCATTAAAAATTCCATTTACGGGATTTATATTTTGAACATTACTAAAACTCACAGCACAGTTTGCCTCATCCGCAGAGGTAATATCAATCGTATTATTCCAGAAAATAGAATTCTTCACCTGTACATCCTTAAAATGGTGGTTGGGATTTCCATCAGTATATATGAGTTCCAAACCTTGTTCAAAGTGGGTAATCGTTACATTTTGTAATTGAATCCTATTTGCACTGTCTTCATTCCAATTATCAATATCTTCGTATAAAATACCATAACCTAAGCCACTGCCTTCAATAAGACTTCTTTTTACACGGACAAGGTGATTCTCATGAGGAATGGGCCCGATTAAATGAATGCCTGCATAATCTGCCTTGATATCCAGTGAAGTAAACTCCGCATCACCGCCTGAAATAATTTTGTCTATTTTAATTCCGGTACCTACATTTACAAATGAAGATTCTGTTATCCGTAACGGAGTAGATAAATATGTAATATCGACAGCTGATACAGCATCAATTATATGTGTATTATTGATAGTAATATCTGAAGCATTAAAAATTTCACTGCTTCTGATTCCTCCCCATTGACCACCATCAGAACAAAACAGTGTAACCGGTTGACCGGGATTACCGTTAATGATTAATTCACCTCCAACATCTATTGTAAATCCTGTAGCAAAATCAATAATTGCACCGGCAGGAATTGTCAGGGAATCATCATCCTCTATTGTTAGAGTGTAGTTGGGAATCCCATTAACAGCCGTATAAACCGCTTCAACTGTTGCACCCTGACTATGAAATACCACCGCCCTGTAAGATAAATCACCAGAATGGTTAGAATCTTCAGCAACAGTTGCATTAGTGGTATTCCATCCGGACAGCACATAAATGCTGACCTGCGTGGCAATAATACGAGGCGCCCGGACAGTGTAGAATGGTGGAATTAAATTGGATGTATCTGAACCTCCTTGATCAAGGAAAACCAAATAGGAACCACCCTCAATATCCACCCAGTCAGTGCCGGTCTGAGTACCATCATCTTGGATAAACCAAGGGTCTTTAATTATAAATGAGTTAGGTATCTCAGAAACAATATATATGAATTGCTGTTCATCAAAAAACGCTATCATTCCCCCGGGTTGTTCCTCAATCTCGTAATTTTCCTCTTTTAACTTAAAATATTCTAGTCTTCCCCAGTTGAGATGGTTATAAACGGGATGGTCCCGCAAATGTGTTTCAATACTATATTTATTTCCTGCCAGCACAGGCAACTCTTGATATCCTAAGGAATTGACTGTGACAGATATATTATTCATGGAATCAAAAAAGGAAAGATTCCCTCCTAGGTTTAGACTGCCAAATTTATTTTTCATTTTTAGTTTATTAAAATTTGTATATCCATCAATCTCTTGTTGAATTTTATTTAGATCAAGAACATAAAATAAGGGTGCTATTGATAAGGGATATAAACTTTCACCTACCCGTGTAAAATACTCCAACCCAGTGTCATCGCCATTTTCCAGGAAAGAAAATATTTCAGATAGAGGCATTTGCATATAATCCATATCACCATCAAAAATAGGATCATATAAATCAAAAAATGAACTACCTATTGTAACCTCATTAGGTAATCCATTTTCTACTTCATTAAATGAAAAATAGTTTGAGTTTATATTATGGGTAAATTCAAATAAGCTATTATACCCTCTATAATTACCTGAGTATGGATGATCTGGATTTTCATAATAGCTTTGTACCAAAGATCCGAAAAAATCTGCGAAGCCCTCTAGAAACGCTTGTTTTAATGTTTGGTTATATTGATTAAAACTATGCAGAGGCACCTCATCTCCAGATAAATACTCTTCAATAGAAACCGGCCATGTCCCGCCCCTTAGATATCTATGGAGAAAATGACCATATTCATGGTAAATAGTTGTCTTGCTGTATCCACTTTTTAAATAAATAGTATTTTCAGTAAGTTGAAAGTCATGCCCTGCAACGAATTGTAGCCATGGAATAACAGTTGAAATAAATATACCTAAAAAGATTCCCATTGCTTCGTCAAGATTACTTATTGATTCATATGGCCAGAAAAATGAACTACCAATTGTAAGGTTTATATCACTAATTATTGATGTTTCAGCAGGATAACGGATTGTTACCTGTGAAGGATTGAAACCATTAGTAAGTACTATTTGCGTGGCATCATTCGCCCAATTAAAAACATTTGCATATTCGTTATAATTACCTCCTGTATAAATAAAATTTGCAGTTACCCAGGGTATAGAATAATCACTTGGTAATGTAACATTATCATTATCAGGATATACTGGATATTCATGATAATAATCATTACGAGGCCCATCATATCCCTCTATTCTAATATATTTATTTGAAAAGTAGAGTCTGGCACCGACCATTTCTGGATAGGATAAAAATGAAAATGAATAGAATCCATTTTCATCTGTATAAACCGGATCCATTACTACTGTTGGGGTTAACGTTTCTAGTTCTATTTTGACCCCAACCAATGGATATGTTTCACCACTTTCATTGTCAACAAATGTGGCATATCCAGAGATTCCCATTTGACCTAATAATAAACCAGTAAAAACAAAATGTATTGTTATAGTTGATTTAATTTTGATCATTTTATAGTCCATTATTTTTTAGATGTTGTTTGTCTGCTTTAATTACAATCCCATCCAAGTTGTTACTTTTCCCAACTATATAAATATGTTTCCCATTGTATGAAACGTTTCCTGTTAAGAAACTCCCATCATTGGTGATTATGCTGGCTATTTCTTCGTTTTCTTTCCAATTTGCTCCATTAAAATGATGTACCATGCCCCTGGACCTAGTATAAAAAAGTGGACATTGAGTTAAGCAACTTTTTAATTTAGATAAGTTAAAAGGGAGCAAAATGGAAGAAAAACGGATAAGACAGAGATATGACCGAGATTTTAAAGTATCAGCGATGAAGTTGATATTAGAAAAGCATCAAAGTGTATCCAAGGTGTC
>Ga0209046_1000590_pt1 | contig 18320 bp, 17 predicted proteins | sample SaaInlV_200m_DNA_5_FD_184669 | JGI IMG/M metagenome (GOLD analysis project Ga0209046, IMG submission 184669) | Marine microbial communities from expanding oxygen minimum zones in the Saanich Inlet - Saanich Inlet SI073_LV_150m_DNA (SPAdes) (version 2) | ecosystem: Environmental > Aquatic >... | reverse complement strand
TTACTCATAATTTTTTACTCCGAATTGTTGGGTTAAGTTTAACTCGTTCGAAATAAGAAATCTTAATTTGTTGTCTTAATTTGTTGGGGCACTATATTATTATCAACAGCAGCTATCAAGTCAAAATCTTTATGTTTGCTAAATGCGCGAGAGTGTGTATAGGTAAAACTATCTTGTGCCAAATGCAAATCATACTGCAAGCCAATTTGACCTAAACCAACTATTAATACTTTATTTTTCACTTGTTATTCCCTTTTCAAAGGGCCCATTATTATTGTTTTAAATGCATGCTTTTCTTTTTTTAGATTCTAACTTTCAATGCACGCCTTGGTAATAAATATTTTCTTGCCATCACTTGCTTTAAGGTAGGCATTTGGATAAGGATCCTGCAACATCCTTATCTTATTGTATATGTATTCTGAAGATTGTTCGTTCAACTCTTTAGATGTTATTTCGCCTTGATCCTCTGTTCGTCTAGAAAAATAAGTAGCATCTTCTTCTATCTGTTTAACGCCCTCAATTGGGTTGCTAAGGAACTGCATCGTTCCTTGGTAGCCTAATTCTTCAATTCTATTAAAAATATCATTTATTGATCCAGACAATAACATTAGTTCTTGAAATACAATAGGGCCTGAGTCCATTTCTTCATTCATCAAAAACAGTGTTACCGCCGAGTTTTCTTCCCCTCTGATAATTTGATTTTGTATTGGACTTCCGCCTCGATATTTTGGTAATTTTGAAGGGTGTAACATGATGCATTTATAGTCGCTAATAATATCTTCACTAACCATCCAGCTCCACCCATAGAACAAAATAAAATCAGGATTATATTCTTTCACAAAAGAATCGTTATATTCATCATAACTTGCAACGATAGTTACATCCCCATCATTATAATTTTGAGCTATTTTATTATAGATGTTTAGCGCCCACTCTCTATAGCCAACACATAAAATCTTTTTCACAGAAACGACCTAATTATCTCGAACCCTTCTGCAAACTCCACTCCTGACTGAGATCCTCTCATTGTGGCCATGCTCCTTATCACTTGATCAGACCTAGGGTGTGGGGGTTTTGGCTGTTCAGTAGAATAGCAATGCATTGCATTAATTTTTGCATTAATTGTTGATGTAACATCAACAAATATATTGGGTTTGAAAGTTTCTTTGTAATTCCATTCTGTTGAACTAAGTATCTCAAAAGAAAGCAAATTTTTTACAATCTTCCCTACTGGTCTTGTAGCTTGTACAACAGCTCTACATACAATTTTATGATCATTATGCACATCGTTACTAGAATGAGTTAAAACAGTAGTTGGTTTATAATCTGAGATTTCTTTTTCTATAATTTTTGCAATCTCTATAAAGGACCCTTTATCTAACCTACCACACGGAAGGTTGTAAAAGTTATGGCTACTAACTCCAAGAGATCTTAATGCTTCAATGCTACATTGATTTCTAAAGTTAATTTCTTCTTGCGCTTGTTTATTCAAAGCTTCATATCGACATGAACTACCCTCTGCTATAAATACCACTCTCACTTGCTCACCTTGATTAATGAGCTTAGCAATAAGCCCACCACAGCCCAATACTTCATCATCTGGGTGTGCAGCTACCACTAATGTTTTTCCAAAATTCAACATAATAAAATCCTATTGTTTTGTATAGTTTATGTATTTTAGAGTATTTATATTAATATTTATATCCTCAATATTTAAGTATGGGTGATACTGATTTATCGTATAAAAATCTAATCCATACTGCTTTGTTAGCTTATTTCCATAATTTGTAATACTTCCAAATGTCTTGTCTGATAAATTACTCCCATGCCTTCTATAAAAAAATAAATTCTTTTTTATGTGCTTGCCTGTAAAACCTCTATCCATTAACTCTAGTATCAACTGATAATTTTCCAGGCCGCAATTTTTTATTTTCTCGCTATATAATCCTATATCAACCAACATTTTTTTAGGATAAACCGTTCCAGTTGCTAAAAAGTCCCCTCTACATTCCACTTCATCTTTATCAAACTCTATTAAATTTACTTTAGATAGGTGTGAACCATTCTCCGATACACTTGTATAGTCTCCATAGTAAAAAACATATTCACTTTCTATATGTTTAGATACTTCACTTAAAAAATCATACTCTAAATAATCATCTGCATCTAAACGCACAATATATTTTCCACTAGCCTTCCTTATACCTTTATTGACAGACGCCTCTAAACCTAAGTTTTTCTCATCATTAATTCTAATTAGTGAATCATAGTCATCCAATATGAGTGCTGTGTTATCAGTACTACAGTCATCAACCACTATAATTTCATATTTATCAGAAAAATCTTGATTCAGTGCACTTTCAACAGACTCTCTAATATACTTTTCATAATTATAAGTTGTGATAATAATTGAAAAAATCATTTTATTATACAAACATCCCTTTAGTAATATTCTCACCACTTACTACTTTGCAATTGGTTTTTTTTCCTATTAATTGCTGCATTTTATATGGCTCAATACCATTATTTATACAAGGCCTTAATGCTATCAGATCATCGCTAGTAATAATACGACCAACTTCCAAATCATGACTTGCACACAAACCCCTTCTTTGCACTACAACACTTTCTTTTTCATTGTCCATAATCTTCTTTATACCTGTCCCCAATGCATATTCAAGCTCTCTACTCCTGTCCACCATATCTCTCCAGCTTCTAGGATTCATTGAAAATTTATGGTCTGGACCTTCTCTGTCATTGTCATCTGTAAAGTGTTTTTCTATCACTTTAGCGCCCAATGCAATTGAGCCTAATACCGTTGAATGTCCAGGCGTATGGTCTGATAGGCCTAAAATTATATCTGGATATTTTTTTCTGTATTCTTTTAATACATTTAACTCAATGTATTTAAAATTTTCTAAAGAAGCAGTATAGTTTGTATTACATTGCATTAATACAACATCTTTCTTGTTCTCTAATGCTACACTCATTGCAAGTTCTACCTCGTTCATATTAGATGCCCCTGTTGCAATCAACAAAGGCTTATCGTCTAAAGATAGTGTTCGAATCAATTCGTGCCAAGTGATATCTCCCGATCCAACCTTCCACGCTGAAACATACTCGGACAAAATAGGAATTAAACTCAGATCGTAAGGCGTTGTTATATAGTCAATGCCTGCATCTACACAAGTATCTCTTAACGTTTCTGTCCATAATATAGGTAATGAGGCCTTATCATACACATCATATACCGAATCTTTCCAATCTGCCTGATGTGACAATTGCTTTCCAATGGTCTTAAATGCTTGATCTGAAACGATAGTTTTAGCAAGAAAATTTTGAAACTTGGCAGCATCTGCACCTGCCTCAGCAGCTAAATATATTAAGTCCTTTGCTCTCGCTATATCACCATCAAAATTTGCTGCAATATCCGCAATAAAATATGTTTTAGAGTTGTTTGATATTATATTTTGATTAATTTTAATCATAATCTTCCTGCTTCTTGTAAAAGGACAACAGTCCCATCTGTAATTACTAAATAATTTAATTTTTTAATTGAGTGTCGTATTGATTTTTCATGTGGACAATCGAATCAATAGCACTAGGAATATCATACTGAAGTTTGTCGGATAATTTATCACTGTTCAATGCCATATTTTTTGGTCTACTTGCCTTAAAATCCATACTATCGACGCTCACTCTATTGATATTTGAATCAGATAGTTGGAATATTTCAGCCATTTTTTTACCAAAATCATACTTTGATATATTATCTCTACTCCCACAATGGTACAGTCCAAGGATAGGTTTCTCAATTATTTTTTCAATGATAAAAGATAAATCATAAACAGTTAGTGGGGAAAAATAAACATCGTAAAATAGATTTAATGGCGCATTGTCATTCAACCTATTCAGTACCCATTCAGCAAATGAAGTTTTGTCTTCTTGCGTCCAACCAATTATATTTGTCCTTAAAACTAAGCCGTTATTCATTGACTGTGCAGATTTCTCGCCCATAATCTTAGTTTTTGCATAAACATTAAGCGGACTTACTAAATCAGATTCACTATAAGCGCCTTGCTTTTCTCCATCAAACACTGAATCAGTTGAAATATAAATTAACCTGCCGCCATTAGAATCTAAATAATTCGCCATTACCTCAGTTGTTTCAATATGGAGCTTTGTTGCTAACTTGACATTATCTTCACACAAATCGACATTGACGATTGCAGCACAATGTATGACTACATCTGGTTTAATTGTTTCTAACCATTCATTAAGTAATGTTATGTCTGTTAGGTCAAAGCAATCCCATTTAATATTTTTTCCTTCTACACCCTTTCCTCGTGAAGTTGCAAAAACTCTATAAGATTTTGACAAGTGGGTTATAAGCGCCGAACCCAGCATTCCACTCGCACCTGTAACGCCCACTTTCATTTAAACAACCACAGTTAAAGTGTTCCTGATTGAGACAATAGTTCAGCTCTCTTCCAATCGTCTTCAGTATCAATATCAACAACTCTATAGGATGGGATTTCCATGCCTAGGCCATCGGTATGCATTTTTTTTAATTCTCTCCAAGCTTCTGCTCTTCCCCAATAGAATTGACCTGCGTCATGGAAAACCCTCTCTAAGTCTTGTGTTCTAGTTAATTCATGTTTAGGATATATAAACTCCATTTTTCCATTTTCGGATTGCCTCATAGACCTAAAAATTGGATGAGGATACTCAACGACTGGATAAACAAAGTCTGCTCCAGTTGATTCAAGCATATTAAACGCCTCAACCATGTCGGATGCAAGTAATAATGGACTGCACGGATAAATGCAGCAGGCGTATTCTACATGTTGATACAATCTGTCAATCTCTTTTACTGCATGAGATATTACAGGAACTGTAGGAGTGTGGTCATCTGAAATATCAGCTGGTCTAATAAATGGCACAATAGCGCCATATTTTTCTGAAACTGACTTAATCTCATCATCATCTGTTGAGACAATAATATAATCAAACAGTCCACTCTTCTGCGCTGCAAGAATTGCCCAAGCTATGATTGGCTTGCCATTAAATTCTTTAATATTCTTTCTTGGTATTCTTTTACTGCCCCCACGAGCAGGAATAATAGCTACCCTCATCACACTCCACAAATAACAAAAAAATCTTTATATATTGCCAATTTTATTACGATTTTTTTCAATCCAATCTTTCAATTCAGAAATTTCCATCCATTCTATATTGTTATCAGAGGTATATACAAAATCTGACTCAACTTTAACTCCATCTTTAATCCTTTCTGGGTCGCTAGCCCAGTCATTAATAGATGGCAATATCTTATAATGACCCGGATATTCATAAGTGTAATACGAATCCTCCAATCCAATCATTTGCTCATGCAACTTTTCACCAGGGCGAATACCAATCTCTTCTTGTTTAGCATTTTCATCAACTGCTAATGCAACATCGGTCACTTTCATAGAGGGGATTTTTTTCACATAAATCTCTCCGCCCCTCATGTCTTCAAAAGAATGCCAAACCAATTCAACCGCCTCTTCCAAAGAAATCATAAATCGAGTCATACGATTGTCTGTAATTGGCAACACACCGTCACTTGCAATCGACAGAAAAAATGGAATAACAGAGCCTCTAGAGCCCATTACATTGCCATATCGAACCACTGAAAAAGTAGTGTCGTGATCGCCACTATATGAGTTTCCAGATACAAATAATCTATCGGAAGTCAACTTGGTAGCGCCATAAAGATTAGCAGGATTGCTAGCCTTGTCTGTAGAAAGTGCAACAATACGTTTAACACCTTTATCAATACAAGCATCAATCAAGTTCATAGAACCGAATACATTAGTCTTCACGCACTCAAATGGATCGTATTCGGCAGTAGGGACAATCTTAGTGGCTGCAGCATGCACAACATAATCAACGCCATCAAGCGCGCGATACAGTCTGTCTTTATCGCGCACATCGCCAATCAAAAACCGTACTCTTGAATCGCCTTTAAATAGCTTCATCATTTCCCATTGTTTCATTTCATCGCGTGAAAATATAACCAATTTTTTTGGATTATATTTTGCTAAGGTCATTGGAACGAATGTATGACCAAACGACCCTGTTCCTCCGGTTATAAGAATTGATGAATTAGTTAACATAATAGAATCTCATATTATAAAAATCAGTAATCAAATATATAATTATTCTCTACAGTGAGAAATGTGATTATACAAAAATTTAGATTGTAAATATAAAAAGATTACTGCCAAATCAAGGGGAATACAATTAAATTAAATTTAGGACCAATTCTTCATAAGATCCGAACTCAACTATTTTGCCATTCATAATTTTATAAATACGATCACAATGCTGTAATGTAGTCAGCCTATGTGCAATAATTATAACTGTCTTTTTTTCTTTTAATCTTAATATCTCTTTTAAAATCTCAGCCTCTATTTCATTATCCATAGCACTTGTCGATTCGTCCATAATTAATACATCTCGCTCATGATAAAAAGCTCTAGCTAAAGCTATGCGCTGACGCTGCCCACCAGACAGTTGAACCCCTCGCTCACCTACTAAAGTATCTACACCTTGATCAAGTTGTGATACCAATTCATCTAATTGGGATTTTTGTATGGCATCATTAAGTCTGAGGTTATCAACTTTATCTTTTTTCATACCAAAAGCTATATTGCTTTGCAATGTGTCGTCAATTAAAAACACCTCTTGTGGTAGGTATGATACATGTGCATTCCACTCAGATATATGACTATTTAATGGCTGACCATTATACAAAATCAATCCTTTTTCTGGGGTTAGGAGTCCCAGCAATATATCAATCAGTGTTGTTTTTCCTGAGCCAGAAGGACCCATAAATCCAATAGAATCTCCAGCTTTAATCTCTAATGAAATATCACTTAAGGAAGTCTTTTTTCTGCCATTATAACTATAGTTAATTTTTACCAACTCTATACTCATAAAAGGTTTGTTCTTACCCGTTTGGTTATGTTCTAAGGTCTTATTGCAAACAGTAGCATCTAGCTGAAATAATTCGTTTAAATCATTAAACAAGGTACTAGTCATATCTCTACCATAACGTAATTTTAATACACTGGCAGACATTGAATTGGCAATAGGAAGTATACGAATGGCCGCTACGCCAAACATACCCAGAGTTGGTAAAATCATATCCAAATTAGAGTCAAATACCAATGACTTTAATACTAGCAACACAATGAACACAATTAAAATTAGTTCCATGATATATCTCATAGACGTAATAATTACCTGGGTCTTTTTATTATAAAAGGCATGTCTATTTGCGCAAGAACTGACTATATCGTAAAAAAAATACTCTTTCCCTAAAATTCGTATTTCTTTAAGAGCCTCCATACCCTCAACAATTCCGTTCACCATGCGTGATGATGATTTATTCATTTTTTTTCCATACGAAGATAGATTTTTACCAAATAATTTATTGTAAGGGAGTATAACAATCAACAAAAGTACAACTAGTGATGCCAGCGCCAATACGTCCTGCCATGCAAGTAGTAATAGAATGAATGACACAACAATAACATCACTAAAAATACGTAACGATGTTAGTGTAATGTGGGCAGAGTAGCGTGATGTCAGACTTTCTATGTTATAAATATACTCTGAGCTATTCCTGCTAACGTAGTCAATATACGGCATAGACTGATATGCATTCATTAGCATTTCTCTCAAGTTCACCTCTTGTTTCAAACTAAAAGATATAATTTTTTTATTAACTAGTATCGCCGCAATTGTTTTTACAGAAAATACAAATATCAATATGCCGCTTGCAAAAAGTAATATGTAGTTTCTATCAGTATTTAATTCGAAATAACTAAATATTTGTAACAAAAGTTCATTGTTAATATCCGTACCCGTACTAAGCACTAAAGCAATATAGGGAGCTATCATTCCTATCCCAATTATTTCTAATAAAGACAATCCAATGAAAAGTAATATTAATATCGGAAATTGTCTTTTATCATCTCCAAGAAGAAAAATGATTTCTTTTAGATATTTCAACATAAGTATGTCGTTAATGATGTCACAACGTTAAAAGATTTTGATATGGTAACCATAGGCCAGAATAACTTCCAAAATTTAACCAGACAAACAATGCGGAAACATACAACAACAACACTCCCAAAATAAAAAGGGTGCGATAATATCTAGATGCAATTAATGTTGGAATCCTTGATAAAATTACCATCTGTAGAGGAAGAAAATAAATAGCAATTCGATCCGCAAAAGTAGAGTAGTAGAAAGCAAGTGGCAACATCATAATGCTTGCCACACTAAAAATAAACCACAATTTTTCATCATGGAAAGTTTTTCTAAATTTATCTCGATAAATAAAAAAGATAATTGCAGATAAAAAACTTATAAAGACACGTACTAATGCGCCATCTGAATGATGAAATTTTATTGTTATATAATAATACATCATATGCTCTATTTTGGAAATAAAGAATATATACATAAACGCTGATGATAGCACTGCAAGAATAAATATAGTTAAATTCCTAAAAAAACTACCTTTATTTAAACTATATAACACACCAATTGGCAACATAATCAATACAGTGTAATGAAAAAGAGCACCAAACAGCAAAGATATAAAAAAATTCGATTTTTTTCCATTTATTAAATCGACCAACCCCCACATTAAAAATCCGATTGCAGCGGCTTGTCTTGTATACCCCATAGATACAACAACAATCAAAAATGGGATCGAAACAAATAAAGCTATCCAAGGAATTGGCATTGCTCGACAAAATCTTACCAATCCGACTACAAAAAATATAGCATGTATTAGGTTGGTAGCATAAATTCCATTTAAATAATTGATAGATACCCAGTGAATTAACCTATAACCATAGTCTCCAGTATAAAAACTTAAAAAATCAAAGCTATTTCCTCTACTAATACCATATGCTGTATCCAAATAACGAAACCAATCTCCTCCAATTTCATGGCGGAGTCCTATCAAAATAATCAGCACTAACCCAAACAGCCATAATAGTATTTTTTTTAAATTATGATCCGCCCTAACTGGACTTAATCCAAATAAAACTGGTAGCATCAACATTATCCAATATGTACTCATCTTTTAATGCCCATACTTAAAGATTCTATCTTTATGTTTCATCTAGCCAAGCTTGAAACATCAGAATAGCCCATAAACGGGGAGTCCAATCATAACGACCGCTAAGATGCTGCTCCCAAAGCTGACTGACTAATTTTGGATCAAAATATCCATCATGTTGAATTCTTGTTTCATCTAATAAACTATCTGCCCATTCGCGTAAAGGACCGCGTATCCACTGACCCACTGGTATTGCAAAGCCAGCCTTTGGACGCTCAATTAGCTCTTTTGGTACATGCTTATACAACACCTGCCTTAGAGGCCACTTCCCTTCTCCATTTTTAATTTTCATATCCAAAGGAAGTCTCCAAGCTAACTCAGCCACTCTATGGTCCAAGAACGGAATACGAGTTTCAAGGCTCACACCCATAGCGGCACGATCCACTTTAGTTAATATATCATCAGGCAAATAAGTAAGACTATCCCACAACATCATGCGCTGTTCAGATTCACTAATTCCTGAGACAATATTACAATTATTTAATTTTGTTTCTAATATTAATCGATCATTGATAACTAAATCCTCCTCTCTATAGCCTTCAGTCACCAAGCTAAAATACATTTCATCCGAACTGTTAACTGTTTTCAAACGGTGTGCCATTCTATGTGCTTTATCGCCCATTGATGCCACGCCATATTGATTAGGCAAAAGACTGCCTACTTTATCCCACACAGAAGGTGATAGTTTTTGAATAGAGCTTCCAAGAGTACGACGCAAACTTTGTGGCATCCATTTGACCCTACTCCATATACGATCTCCCCACAGATAACGATTGTATCCTCCAAATAGCTCATCTCCAGCATCGCCAGAAAGCGAAACTGTGATATGTTGGCGTGCTAATTTACTCACAAGATAGGTAGGTATTTGTGAACTGTCCGCAAAAGGCTCATCATACAAGGTAGGTAAGCTTGGAATTACCTTGTAAGCATCATTAGCTGTTACATATAATTCATGATGATCAGTTCCCAAATGTTTTGCCACCTCTTTTGCATATATAGCTTCATTAAAAGCGCTTTCTTCAAATCCAATAGTGAACGTTTTAACTGGGTGATCACTTAATTGTTGCATTAATGAAACTATAATTGAGGAGTCTACCCCCCCAGAAAGAAAAGCACCTAAAGGAACATCCGTGATTAATTGTGAACGTACTGATTCCAACAATGTTTTCTCGAGTAATTCGATTGCCTCACCTTCGTCTTTAATAAGATTTTTCTGACCACTTTTTGCAATATCACTTAATGAATACCACTGCTTAATAGAAACACCTTGGGAATTAAATGGTGCGAATGGCGCTTCTTTTGGTGATTGAAAAAGACCTTTTTCATCTATTTGCAATATACATCCTGGCTCTAACTTATATATATTTTCAAAAATTGAATACGGATTTGGGACGTACATATACTCCATATAGAGGGACAATACCCTTCTATCAATCTTATTGTTAAATCCATTGTATTTACGCAATGACTTAAGCTCTGAGCCAAATAAAAAAACTCCATTACTCCATCCATAATACAACGGCTTCTCTCCAAACCGATCACGAATAAGAGATAGATTTCTATCTTTAGAATCCCAGACTGCTATAGCGAACATGCCAGTCAGCTGATCTAATGTTTTTTCTATGCCCCACTGAGAGAATGCAGAAACTAAAGTTTCTGTGTCAGAATGACCGCGCCAATCTTGTTTATGCTTATTCAGCTTTTTTCTTATCTGTAAATGATTATATATTTCACCATTGAAAACAACAACAAACCTCTTGCAAGGAGATGCCATTGGCTGATGGCCGGCAAATGATAAATCCATAATTGACAACCTTTGATGACCAAATGCAACACCATCTTTATTATTAACCCAAATGCCATGATCATCAGGACCTCTATGTGTTAGAGTTGCAGACATCGTTTGTACAGACTTTTTAAGATTGTCTTTTTTAAGGTTACCAAAAATTCCAGTTATTCCACACATACTTTAAAATAGCTATCTTATACTTTTGTTCCAACAACGCACCAATATGGCGCCTTATCAGAAAACAAAATGTTTTCTAAGTTAGAATTTTTCATCATTTTTTCAATTTGAGACTTAGTAAATCTTTTTTCTAAAGGTGTTCCAAAGCGATCACGAGAATCAGTTCTCATTGTGTAAAAAGTATGGTCTTTATAATAAGAAAGAGGAATGTCAGAAACATTCACACCTAATAATTCAAGAATACGGCTTATTTTTGCCAAAGGAAAGTAAACTATCATAGCAATAATATCGGTTACTAAACGTCTAATCCTAAACGGAAGATGATAAATTAAATGTCTAAATACATCAGAAATAGACCATATAATTTTATAAAAAAAAGGTCGATTATCAAACTTATAATATAAATACAACAACAAGGGTGCTCCTTTTTTTAACAAGTCAGAGCAAGATTTAATGGCCTTTTCTGTATCTGGAACATGATGTAAAACTCCAAGAGAATAGCCGAAATCTTGACTATGTTTTGATAACAAAACTTCATCAGCTGAACTCTCATGGAAAACTATATTATTAAAATCAGATAAATTTTTGCGAGCAACTTCTATTGCGCTTGAAGGATCTATACAATGTAGCTTCTTAACTTTTGGTGCAATTAAACGTGCCCACCTTCCACTGCCACATCCCATATCGAACCCTTCTGAGTCACTGGTCAATAGATTAAAAGGAAAAATACTAAAATATTCATTGAATACTTTCTGAGATTCAATGTCCAACATTTTACACTGATCAAAATCATTCCATTCATTGCCAAAGCTTGATACAGTTTTTGGATCTACATTACTCATAAATAAGATTGATAATATTCTTCGATATACTCTTTTAAACAAACTCTCCAATCTCGCATTATGTTTGCACTTCTTAAATTGAGCTTCTTATCAATCAACCTCTCCGAAAGTGGTCTATCAGCAAAGTACTCCTCTTTCCAATAATCAGATGTTACCGGGCTAACCTTTACTGTATTGTTTAATTCTAAAATATTAATAAGCTCAATAGCGACTTCATAGCGCCCTGTAACACCACCACACACCATATTATAAAGACCCCAATATTTTTTTTCTAATAATAATTTTACATTTTGTGCAAAATCATGTGTATAAGTAGGGGTTCCTAACTTGTCATCAACAATGAATAACTCCTTCTTTCCCTGCTTAAGTTGCAACATAATTTTCTGAATAAACTTTTTATCTTTTTTGGGCCCACCACCCATCATCCATCCAGCCCTGCATACAAGATGATTAACAACATTCTGAATAACAAAAATCTCTCCAGCATACTTGCTTCTAGCATAATGACCCAATGGATTTGGCTGATCCCAGTCGTCATACAAATCTTTAGCTCCATCAAAAATACCGGCTGTACTAATATACAGAAGTGGTATATTCAAATTATTTGCTATATACACAGCATTTTCAACAGCTATTGTATTGGTTAAATAAGTATCATCTGGATGAAGCTCACAATACTCAAGATCTGTATAGGCACCAAGATGGAAAAGGTAATCTGGCTGAAATAACTCAACATCTTTTTTATATAGATCTAAATCTCTAAAATCTAAATAACTCAACCACTCATCATTCACATCTATATCTGTACACCTTAAATCGTAATCTTGACCAAAAATACTATAAAAAGCTTCACCAAGCATACCTCCACAACCAGCTATATAAATCTTCTGTTTTTTGCACATCACTTATTCACCATAAAGTTTACTAATTATTGAAAAATACTCCATTTTAATCACATTTGTCGAATACCTTTCAACAATTGTTTTTCTGGCATTCTGGCCCAGTGACTTTCTTAATTTAGGATTTTTAATCAATGTTTCAAGAGCATCGACCCACTCCTGTTCATTGTTAACCAGCCAACCATTTTTCATATTTTTTATAATTTCTGGTGTTGTGCCTATATTAGTAGCAACTGTTGGCAGACCAAATGACATATATTGAATTGCCTTCAATCCACTTTTTCCATAAACCCATGGATCATTAGAAAGTGGATAAATACCAATATCAATTTTTTGCATATCTTTTACCTCATTATTCTTACTCCACTGAATAACCTCTAAGTCAATTTCTTTAAATTCATACTCAAAGTTACTAATTACAAGCAATTTAAAATCACATTTATTTTTTAACTTTTTTAACGCACCTCTTAGTAGATCAAGATACTCTTTTGAGCTAAACGTTCCTGTCCAACCAATAACTACTTTTTCTCTTTCGTTGTTATAAGAATTAACAGGAGAGAAAAAATCTGTATTGACAGATGAAGATATGTACTTACACCTATTATTTACTTGTAAACAGTACTTATTTAATGACGGGGAACTAGTAATAACATAATCAGCAGTTTTCATTAAGAATTTATTCTTATTTGGATTTTTTAAAGGTGCAATAATACTATTGACACTACTACTCATAGCAGTAATTGTATTGTCTTCTATATCATACACAAGCTTTTTAGATAAAAATCTAGTTATACGTTCAAAAAAAGTAGAGCCAAAAGGAGTGACCCACTGAAAGACATAAACTATATCATATTTAGACATACAAAATAAATCATGAAATCTATACAAGTAGCCTAAAATTGTTCCTTTTATTTTGGATATGTGCTTCCCTTTTAAATAGACCACATCCCACATGGATTTATTCATAAAAGAAGAAACAACTACTTCATATCCATTATCATTCCAGTGATCAAAATACTGCTCATATTTTAATCTCTGCCCTGCGGCAACTCCTTGAGGAAATGGGCATATGACTAAAATTGTCTTATGTGCAGAATTATTACGGCTTAACATCTAATGAGTGATAAATATTTTTATACGAATTAATTCCGTCTTCTAACGAAAAGTATTTTAGTGCTGCTTTTCGACACAAGTCTTTAGTTCTGGAATCTTTAATCAACTTTAACAAGTGTAAAATACTTTCTTTCTTTTCTTTCTTTTCAAGACTATTTAGCACTATACCTACTTTCTCATTATTAACAATATCAGCCATATCTCCAATTCCACTATTGCATACACAAGGCACGCCACAGCCTAAAAATTCACCTAATTTTGTTGGCATTGAAGACATTTTTGAATATAGAGGTTTTATTATAAAAAGACCCAAGTCCATAGACTGCATGGCATCAACAACACCTAAATGATTCCTAGCCTCCAAGAGTACTGACTCCTTGCTAATATCTGCTTCTTCCAAGCATTTGTTTATATAGTTATGCCCACCTTTATTAATAATATGCAATTGCGCATTAGGGACGGCTTCTTTAATCAATTTATAATAAGCTAAGGCTTCTTCAAATAAATACCATACGCCAACAGATCCAACATATCCCACTATAAAGGGTTTAATTTTTTTTTCATTATATTTAAGATTATATTTTGGTTTAAATAAATCTAGATCTGTACAGGTAGTTATAACCTTAAAATCAGGCGTACGCTCTCTTAAATAAGAAAATTTACTCATTTCACTTACGGCCTTATGTGTAAGTGAAATCACTACATCTGCATTTAATAAAAAATATTTTTCAAGCTTTTTTGAAATATGATATAAATAACTATCTCTAGGCCAAATATCGCCATCTACACGCTCATCTGCCCAGAATCCTCGCATATCAAATATATACTTAACTTTCATAATTTTCTTAAGTAATAATGCCACTATCGATGGAACATAGCTTCTAGCATGTACAATTCTCAATCTATATCTTAAAACCAGCCAAAAACTTAAAATTGTAGCTTTCGATATATCCCATAAAGTTGCTATTAGGGTTGGCTTCTTATGGTATGTTAATGGGTGCCATTTAATATTAGCATTCACAATACGCGCATCAATCTGATCAAATAAAATTTTATTATTTCTATCTTCAGGTTTTTCAAAGCTAATCAGATGAATGTGGCGCTCATTAGACAGCCCCTCTAAATAAGATAAAACCTGAGATTGCCCAAGTGGCTCAAGGACCCCGTCATATGAAATATATAAAATATTTAACATTACTTCCTATATTTAAAATAATATATTTTGATATGGAGTCCAATGAGCAGAATGATTGCCAAAAAACAACCACACATATAATGCAGAAGTATAAATAACTACTACACCCACAACAAAAATAGTGCGATTATACGCAGATTCAATCAATACAGGGATTCTTGCTAAAACAACCAGCTGTAAAGGTATAAAATAAATAGCGAGTCGATCTGAGAATGTTGAATAAAAATATGTTACCGGAAGCAAAATAATACTTACAAGACTAAACATAAACCATAGATTATAATCATAAAATCTATCTTTAAACTTATCCTTGTAAATAAAAAAAATTACCGCAACTACAAAACCCATAAACACCCGAACCAATGCACCACTTGAATCATGATATTGTATTTCTATGTAATAGTAATACATCTTCTGTAGCTTATCGATAAGTAAAATAAACACACTAGCTAAGAAGAAGAAGAAGAAGAAGAATAGCCTGATAAAAGAAAACCTATCAAGGTTATATATAAAGCCAATTGGCGACATAACCAAAAGTGTCTTATGGAAAAGAGCTCCTATTAATACGCTTATATAAAATCTCACGGCCTTTCCTTCCATTAAATCAACCAAACCCCATAACAATAATCCGACAGCTGCACTTTGCCTAGAGTACCCCATAGAAACTACAACAACTAAAAACTGAATAGAAACGAATAATGAGACCCATGGTAATGGCATTTTTCTACAAAATCTGATTAGACCAGAGACGAAAATTATTGCACATATTAAATTGGTAGAATATATACCATTCAGATAATTGAGTGAAAACCAATGAATAAGTTCATACAAATAATCACCACTTATAAATTCTGAAAAATTTAATTCTGTACCTTTATGAAACGAATAAATACTTATATAACGATCCCAATCCCCCCCAACTTTATGCCTTAACCCTATTATTAAGGCAAGCACAATTCCGGTTAGCCAAAACATCAATGAACGAAGGCGAGCTTCAACCTTAACAGGATGTAAGGCAAAAAATACAGTTGTTAGCAGTAATGCCCAATATACAATCAATAGTAACTCCTTACACTAATTTAATTTTAGATTTCTAGTTAAGATACAATCCTGAATTATATTCATATTAGTGTAATTTATATTTTTTAAAATAATTCAAATACTTAGTAGATATTCGTGATATAGAAAAATCCTGAGCTCTATTTCTTAATAAATCATGATCATGTAACACTCCAAAGCTTTCCTCCATGGCAGTTGCGAGTGCGTTGCAATCTCCCACTGGCACCAACTTACCATAAGCTCCATCGTTAAGTATCTCAGTTGGTCCGCCTGACATTGTGCTGACTACGGGAACGCCACATTCAAGCGCCTCAACAATAACATTGCCAAAACCTTCCCATCGTGAAGATAAAACGAATAAATCAGCAGTACGATACCATTGACTAGGGTCATGAACAAAACCAGGTAATTCAACTCTTTCTGTAAGATTTAATTCCCCTATCAACGATATAAGATGATCTCTGAGTTGTCCCGCACCTAGAATTATTAACTTTGCATTTAAATTACTTGGTAATAAAGAAAATGCTTCGATTAACATTTCATGATCTTTCTCTTTTTTTAACTCTGCGACCGTAAGTATATTATAAAAACAATTTCCACCCCAAACTTTAATGCGTTCATCCTGAGAGGCGGGAAAGCATGGATCTTCTTTAGCTATAGGATTGTAAATAACTTTAATTTTTTTAACATTAATATTGCCAAGGCTAGATAAATCTTTTCTCACTCCACGTGACACTGCTATAACGCCACTTGCAATAGGATATGTAAATCTGATCAAGTATTTGAGAAATAGATTCAAGAAGTAACTTTCTTCAGAATTAGAAACAGATAAATGAACATGATCACTAACAAATATTTTTCCAATCCTCCCTGATAAGACCCAAGAAATAAGAGCGTATGATGTAAGTGGCCACATAGCGACTAAAACAATATCAGAACTAGATTTGCGTAAATAGCGAGCTAATGGAAGAATGATATTTCGCAGACGTGAAACCTTTAGAGATACAATATTAATTTTAGGTGAAACTAGTGATAAATATTCCCCCTCTTTTTGCATCAGAACAAACTCTACTTGATGCCCTTTTTTTATCCAATCCTCAGCAAGATTCAAGTGCAAGCGCTCTGCGCCACCAAAGTTTAAATTAGGCAAAACAATAGATACCTTCATTATCAGTTAATATGACTGCGTTATAGTATTATTAAACAATCGGTTTTTTAAAGAAATTTCTGTATATAGCATATATGAATTCCAATTTTCTTTGATTATTAGGGTAATCCTTATATGTTTTTATGGGCAACTTCATGATTCTATCAAACTCCACTACAGATATATTTAGCTTTTTACAGACATATTTCTTTTGTAACGGTACTGTTTCAATATCATACGATACTTCTTTTAATTCGTTTAAAGCGCGTTCTCTTGTAGTTTCTCCAAAACAAATTTGGCTTGATAATGTGGCTCTTCTATAATCAATATTAAATTTAACTGGCTGTATATATGATTGGACAAAACTAGTATATTTTGATTCGTAGTGTTTCCTGCCATACTCCTTCCAGTCCAACTTATCCTTAAGTGTTGATATAGCATCTTCTTTGGAAAAGGGCAAATAATTAAGTAGATATACCATTTTAATGCCCTTTACAAACTTGTAGTAAATTTCCTTTTTATAATCAAATAATGGAAAATCTTTCATTGGTACAGTGCCATACTTTCTCTGTATCGCTTTTAAAAGAGTAGCATCTTTTGGATTGTAAAACCACGAATCTGGCAATATTCCTTCCGTTGCAAGATTGCCGCCTCCTATAATATATTTAATACCATTTTCTGCAGCAACCTTATGAAGAATAGCCGCAATAGCAACATCTGTAGGTATTTCAACTTCTGGAATTGATGATTTTAAGATAGAAAGCTGAATATCTTTAAATTCATGCCAATTTACTATATAACTCTGATAATCAATATCCAGTTTATTGCAAATATTTTTTATATTTTCAACAGATTCAATAGAATCCCAGCCATTATCCATATGAACAGCTAATGGTCTTAAGCCTAATTCTT
>Ga0209046_1000561_pt1 | contig 18884 bp, 21 predicted proteins | sample SaaInlV_200m_DNA_5_FD_184669 | JGI IMG/M metagenome (GOLD analysis project Ga0209046, IMG submission 184669) | Marine microbial communities from expanding oxygen minimum zones in the Saanich Inlet - Saanich Inlet SI073_LV_150m_DNA (SPAdes) (version 2) | ecosystem: Environmental > Aquatic >... | reverse complement strand
CGTCCCATGAGTAACAAGATGGTAAAAAGTAAGAAAACAAGCGTTAAAAGCGTAGAGTTAAAGGTGGTTTTTTAGGTTCTTATGAAAAAATCTGGAAAGTTTTTAAAAAAATTAGAGAAAATGGAATTAAGGGATGGAAATTATGAATTATTCAAAGGTCTCTAGTTAATGGTACATCTAAACGTAATCATCTAACAGCATTTCTAATATTATCTGATACATATTTGACATTAAAGGTGCTTCGTGCGCTTTGGGAAAGGCGTGAAGGATTACTTGCACGATTCACTGATAGCAAAAGCATAAAAGATGCTAGTCAATATACTGATAAATTTAAAAAAATTATCGACAAATTGGAATGTGATCCATTATCAGTAAAATCTGAAGGAATAGACGCTTTTATTCAAGAAAGAACACTTGAAGAATTGGTGGCTGATATTGAACGAACTTTATCAGCCAATAAGCCAGAAGTGGCTATCGATCATCTTCATACGTACTTTGTTAAAAAACTAACACACCTACTTAAGGTGCGCAATATAGAATGCAGTGAAAATGAGCCGTTGCACTCTAGATTTGGTAAATATCGCAAGGCATTAGTGCAAGAGCATAATCTCCATGAGTTTTCTGACCGTGCGATGAAATCATCAATTAGTTTACTAGAGAGCTTTAATGATTTACGCAATAATCATTCATTAGCACATGACAACAAGATATTAGATCCAATTGAGGCTCGTTACATATTTAGCAGTATCAATGCAATATTAGTATTATTACGCGCACTAGAGAACTCGCTATGAGGAATAAATGATGACAAAAAAATCAATATGGAATGCTTGTAGATCTTGTAAGAGGAATACGAAACATTCTGTCATAGGTGAAAAAAGTATAAGTAGCAACCCAGAAGAGTACCATGAAGAAATAAAATACTTTCTTGTTGAGTGTAATGGCTGTGAAACTATCTCCTTTAGAAAAGAGCACCATGATTATGAAGGCTACTATTCAATTGGACTAGATGAATATGCACATGATATTTCCATTGAAACGTTTCCACATTTTATAAAAGATCATAAACCAATTGAATCTCTATCTGATATTCCTAATATTGTATCAAGTATCTATAATGAGTCACTTTTGGCAATTCAAGAGGGTGCTTTTACGTTAGCTGGCTTAGGTCTAAGGGCAACAATTGAAGCTATTTGTAATGATAAGAATGTCAAGGGTAGAAATTTACAAGTCAGAATAAATGCAATGAATAAAAGTGGTATGATCTCAAAGTCAGATGCAGAGAGATTGCATGCAATTAGATTTATGGGGAATGATGCTGCACACGAAATAAAAAAAGCAAAAGAGAAGTCCATTTTAATTGCATTAAAAATAATTGAGCATATCTTGCTATCGGTTTATATTTTTGAAGAAGAGGTTAGTAAGCATTTAGAAGCGCCAGTATCCAATATTAATGACGTAATCCTTATTCTTAAATCTAATCTAAATAACTTGGAAGATAATATAATAGCTCTTTTACTCTTGCAAAATGGCTCGCAACTTCACGAAGAAGGGTGCTTGAAAAGCTAGAAGATATTGAAAGAGACCTAATGATAAAAATACAAGACGGTTCATTTAAAGGTGTGCAACTTATTGAAATACCTGAAGCAAAAGATACTAGATCTCAACTGTATTTAAAAATTAACCCAGAAAATACAGAGCATGTTGGAATAGTATCTAACGAACAAGATTAGACTTAAAGGAGAAATATGGAGCAATCAAGGTTAAACGAGTGTATTGAGGCGCTTAACTCAAAAGAGGTTAAGTTGCCCTGCCCAAGATGCAGTTCAAATAGCTTCTCAATTGTGGGCGAGTCATTTATTTCCATAAATGAAAATCCAAATACAGTCACTATTGGAGGACCAAGTGTCCCAACAATTTTAGTTGCTTGTGATAACTGTGGCTATGTAACACAACATGCGCAAAGATCTTTAGGGCTGTTAAGGCAAAAGGTGTAAGAGATGACTGAAGAACAACATCCACTTAAATACAATAAGCAGCCCGTTTCTGATTCAACATTTCTTCGTGCAAAAGAGATGGATCTTGAGTCTGGTTGGCTAGGTAAATTATTTGGAAATAAGGCTAACGCACCCTCTAATATTGCAGGTGTAATAGTAGTTTTACTGGTAATTTCTGGATTATTTGTAACGTTTTCTGAGGCTAGAATTCAACCAAAAGAATATTGGTCAATTATTACTTCAATAATTACACTAATACTTGGTTATCTTTTTGGAAAAAAATAAAATATTTTTTTTAAATGCTTGACAGCAAAACCTTCAAAACAGTCATAAACTCAACCCCATTAATATCAATTGACCTACTGGTTAAAAAAGACAATAAAATCCTATTAGGCAAGCGTATAAACAAACCTGCACAAGGTTATCTCTTCTCAATAGGCGGTAGAGTATATAAAAATGAATCTATTCAACAAGCAACAGCTCGTATAGCTAAAACTGAACTGAATATTGAGTTAAAATTAACACCTAAATTTATCGGTGTTTATGAACATTTTTATGACGATGGTATTTACAAGGATATCTCAACTCACTATATCAACCTAGCTTATGAAGTTGATATAAATAATGAGATGCTTAATCTACCTACTGAACAACACAATGAATACCAATGGCTCAGTATTGATGAGTTATTAAAAAGCAAACAAGTACATAAATACGTAAAAGATTATTTTAGGAAATAAGTAAATAAATATGGCAAATAATAAAGTAGCACTAATCACAGGTATCACTGGACAAGATGGCTCTTATCTTGCTGAGTTTTTACTAGAAAAAGGCTATGAAGTTCATGGCATCAAGCGTAGGGCTTCATCATTTAATACTGATCGCATTGATCACCTTTATCAAGATCCACACGAGACTGATTGTAAGTTCGTATTACATTATGGCGATTTGTCAGACTCAATGAGTCTGGTACGAATTATTCAACAAATACAACCTGATGAAATCTACAACTTAGGCGCACAATCTCACGTTGCTGTATCTTTTGAAACGCCAGAGTACACGGCAGATACCGTTGGCTTGGGTGCACTACGCATATTAGACGCTATTCGCATCTCAGGTCTTGAAAAGAAAACTCGATACTACCAAGCATCTACTTCAGAGCTTTATGGAGAAGTGCAAGAAATCCCACAAAAAGAAACCACACCTTTTTATCCAAGATCTCCTTATGCAGCAGCAAAATTATATGCATACTGGATAACCATTAACTATCGTGAAGCTTACGGCATGTATGCGTGTAACGGCATCTTGTTTAATCACGAGTCCCCTGTACGTGGCGAGACTTTTGTTACTCGTAAAATCACCAGAGCATTAGCCCGTATTTCATTGGGCCTGCAAGAAACAGTCTATCTTGGTAATATGAATGCTAAGCGCGATTGGGGTCATGCCAAAGACTACGTTGAAATGCAATGGCTTATGCTCCAACAAGATGAACCAGATGATTTTTGTATTGCTACAGGTGTGCAGTTCTCAGTACGTGACTTTGTAGATTTTGCTTGGGGTCATCTAGGTAAAACCATTCGTTGGGAGGGTGAAGGAATGGATGAAAAAGGCTATGATTCTGAAATAGGTAACTTAATCGTAGCGGTCGATCCACGCTACTTCCGCCCAACTGAAGTTGAAACATTGTTAGGCGATCCGTCTAAAGCTAAAGAAAAATTAGGCTGGGAGCCAAAGATAACGCTAGAAGAGATGGTGCACGAGATGATGGAAAATGACATCGACATTGCTAAGCGTGACTCTTTAGTAAAAGAACATGGTTTTAAATCTCCAGACTTTAACGAGTAAAAAGTATAAACAATGAACAGATTAATAAAAAATATGATTAAAGGCCTAATAAAATCTGGTCTTAAAAATAAAGAAACTCGTGATCATTGGCTAAAGGATACGCTTAAAAAAATTCCAGAGGGGTCAAAAATATTAGATGCAGGTGCTGGAGAGTTGCGGAATAAAAAATTGTGCACACACTTGAATTATATTTCTCAAGATCTTTGCCAATATGACGGCAGGGGGAATGGTGAAGGTCTTCAGACAAAAGTGTGGGATACTCAAAAAATTGATATTATTGGAAACATTGAAAATATTTCGGAAGAGAATGGGTCATTCGATGTAATTTTATGTTCTGAGGTTCTTGAACACTTACCTAATCCAGTTAATGCAATTAAAGAATTTCAAAGATTGTTAAAAAAAGATGGAGTTCTGATTATTACAGCACCATTTTGTAGTCTTACACATTTTGCACCATATCACTTTAGTACAGGTTTTAATCGATATTATTATGAGCACCATTTAAAAGATTTTAACTTTAAAATTGAGGAGATTACAGCCAATGGAAATTATTTTGAATATCTTTCTCAAGAGGCGCTACGTATACCTGATATTGTAGATGCATACACTTCAAAAAAAGCATCCATTGTTGATCGGTTTCTAATATTATTAACTTTAAGGATGTTGCATAAATTTTCAAAACATGATACAGGTAGTAGTGAGATTTTATGTTATGGCTACCATGTTCTTGCTAGGAAGCAATAAAAACCAAAAATAATGAACCTTAACGACAAAATCTACATTGCAGGACACAAGGGCTTAGTAGGCTCTGCGATTGTTAGACAGTTGGAGTCAAGAGGCTTTACCAACCTTTTAATGCGTACGCATAAAGAGCTTGATCTTACTAGCCAGGAAAAAGTACAAAGCTTTTTCCAACAAGAAAAGCCAGATTACGTTATTTTAGCGGCTGCTAAAGTAGGCGGTATTCATGCTAATAATACTTACCCAGCTGATTTTATCTATCAAAATATGATGATAGGGGCTAATGTTATTAACTCAGCCTATGAGAGTAAAGTTAAGCGCTTGCTATTTTTAGGTAGTACTTGTATTTACCCTAAAGCAGTTGAGCAGCCAATGCGTGAAGATGCATTGCTCACTGATGTGCTTGAATCAACTAATGAGCCTTATGCATTAGCCAAGATTGCAGGTATTAAGCTTTGTGAATCGTATAATAGACAATATAATACTGATTTTCGTTCAGTAATACCAACAAATCTTTACGGAGAGGGAGATAGTTTCGGTCTAGAAAATTCTCATGTAATTCCGGCTATAATGAGAAAGGTCCATCTTGCAAAATGTATAGAGAAGAATGACTGGAAGGCAATAAAAAAAAATTTTGATAAATATCCAATTAAAGGCATTAATAAAAACAGCACTAAAGAAGAAATCTTAAAATCCCTAAAAAAGCATGGGGTTCAATACGTAACATCAGGTACTGATAGTTTAAGTGGTGTTCAAGTTGGTCTTTGGGGTACGGGCAATGCTATGCGTGAATTTTTATACGTAGGTGATATGGCACTAGCATCAATATTTGTGCTTGAATTAGATAAAGATACTTATAAAAACAATACTAAACCTATGCTATCTCATATTAATGTTGGCACCGGTGTAGAGTTAACTATTTTACAAATAGCAGAAATTATAAAACATGTGATTGGATTTAAGGGTGAATTAATTTTTGACACCACAAGGCCAGATGGGACAATGAGAAAGGGCATTAACAGCGCTAAGTTAGTAGGGCTAGGGTGGCAACATCAAATTGAATTGGAGCAAGGCATTCAAAAGACCTACAATTACTTCCTTGATAAGGCCGAAGTATAATGAAATATTCATTAGCAAGTAGCACCTGGGATAAGAAAGAGACGCAAGCAATTCAGTCAGTTGTCGATAAAGACATTTACAGTATGAGTGATAGCGTCTTTCAGTTTGAGAGGCAATTTTCTAAATTTATTAAAAGAAAATATTGCGTTATGGTGAATTCTGGATCGTCAGCTAATCTAATAGCAACTGCAGCACTTTTTTATACTAAAAACCCAATGCTCAAAAAAGGTGATGAGGTCATTGTTCCGGCAGTGTCTTGGTCTACTACATACTTCCCATTGCAACAATATGGATTAAAGTTAAAGTTTGTTGATATTGATTTAGAGACATTGAATTATGATTTGAGTATGCTTAAATCGGCAATCACCAGTAAGACTAAGATGATTATGGTGGTAAATCTTCTTGGTAATCCGAATGACTTTGACGTTATTAATAGCTTCATTAAAGATAAAGATATTTTTATTTTAGAGGATAATTGCGAGTCAATGGGTGCCGAGTATAGGGGTAGGCAAACTGGAACTTTTGGGATAATAAGTACATTTTCAACATTCTTCTCTCATCATATGGCAACCATGGAAGGTGGCTTTGTTACCACTGATGATGAAGAACTGTATCATGTATTACTGTCTTTAAGGGCGCATGGATGGACTAGGAATCTACCACAAAAAAATCACGTATCCAATAAAAGTAATAATTGGTTTGAAGAGTCTTTTAGGTTTGTATTGCCAGGGTACAACATAAGACCAGTTGAAATGAGCGGTGCTATTGGTATTGAGCAATTAAAAAAATTACCAAAGTTTTTAAGAGAAAGGAGGAAGAATGCTAAATTGTTTGTGGAGTTGTTTAGAGATCATCCGGATTTTATAATACAAAAAGATATTGATAACAGCTCTTGGTTCGGATTTTCATTAATTATTAGACCGTCGTCAAAATTAAAAAGACAGACTGTAATTACAAAGCTACAAAAAAATCAAATAGAGTGCAGACCAATAGTTACAGGAAATTTTACTAGAAATCATGTTATGAAATACTTTGATTATAAAATTCATAAAGAACTAACTAATGCAGAATATCTGCATGAGAATGGTTTTTTTGTTGGTAATAGTCATGATTCAATAGAAGAAGAGATAAGGTTTTTGGCAAAATGTATTTAATTATTGTTGGCATTAGACAGTTGGTATATTTTATCTTTAGTTATAAAGTATGAATAATATACGAGTTGCAATTTACCTTGAGTCGTCTCTAGGATTGGAAATGCTTACCAATGAAAATGTTTCTATCTCACGAGAGACAGGTGATTTCCCTTTTAATCGTGATGATCAGTTCTATTACATGAGGGTGTTATATAAAAAATTTATGGATGCTAATATTATGGTCGATATGTATCTAAATTTTATTGAATCAAATATATATCCAACTCATTCTATTTTTTTTGATATTCCTAGAAAAATAGATATAGTAAAAAATGAGATTTTTTCTAAGTCATATAAAATTGCCATGCTATCTGAATGTGAGGTTATAAGTCCGGTGAACTATGACAAGCAAGCCCATGAATTGTTTGACTGTATATTTACCCAAGTGAATTCACTTGTATATTCCAATCCTAAGGCGATGTATCTTCCAACAATACGAGACAAATTGTTTACAGATTACGATTTAAAGAATTTTAACAAGTATCATAATGCAAATAAAAGCAAGTTATGCGTTTTAATTTCATCGAATAAAACTAATCCGCACCCATTGGAATTGTATTCATCAAGAGAGTCATTGGTAGAGTGGTTTGATTGTAATTTTCCAGATGATTTTGATTTATATGGATACGATTGGGATAAAGCGTATTTCCAGCATCCAAGCTTACTTACTTTTTTAAATAGATTTAAGATATTCACAGAGCGAAAGAGTATTTACAAGTTCTATAAGGGTGAAGTCTTGTCTAAGATAGACACCATGTCTAATTACAAGTTTTCAATATCTTTTGAAAATGCTAAAGATATTGATGGATATTTAACTGAAAAGATATTCGACTCCATGATTTCTGGAGCGGTCCCAATTTATTACGGGGATCCTAATATTGAAAAAAGAATACCAAGAGAATGTTATATAAAATTTGAAGATTTTAATGGGTATGCTGATTTGTATGATTATATTAAGAATATCTCCCAGGAGGAATATAACAACTATCTTAAAGCTATCTCTAGGTTTTTGAGGAGTGAAGCTATACATATTTTTTCCGCATCTGCGTCTGCAAGTATACTAGTAAATAAAATAATGAATTTAGAACGCACATAAGACTGTAGTTGGGGTAATGATACACCATAAGATTGCGAGACTAAACATGTAGTGTTTTTTGTATAAAAATAATGAGCATATATTTTAAAATAACTGAATCAAAAAATATTAAGGACTTAATGATTGTAAAGCCATCGGTTTCTTCTGATATTCGTGGAACAATATGGACATCTTATCACAAAAATGAAATAGAATGCCTTTTACCAGAAGGCTTATCTTTTAAGCACGACAAATTCTCTGAATCTAAGAAAAATGTACTTAGAGGCATACATGGAGATGATAAAACATGGAAATTAGTCTCTTCTGTTTACGGGAAAATATATCAAATTGTTGTTGATCTTCGAGAATGGTCACCTACATATATGAAATGGGATGGATTTATTATTAGCAAGGAAAATCAAATCTCTATTTTAATCCCACCTAATTTTGGCAATGCATACTGTGTGCTGAGTGATAGAGCGGTTTACCATTATAAATTGGCATATAAGGGCGCTTATAATGATTTTAATAATCAGTTTGTATTGAAATGGAATGACAAAAGGTTAGGTATTAAATGGCCGATAGATCGACCAATGCTTTCTGAAAGAGATTTATCTGAATAAAGTGAGTATTGAGAACTAACATAAGTAAAATTGTTATTTTTAACCATTTATAGTAGTATGAATATTTCAGATTCACTGATTCATAAGTTACAATGTCCAAAAACTAAGTCCAGATTAACTCTTAAAAATGGTAATTTTGTATCCGATTCATGCAATATGTACCCGATTGTTGATAATGTTCCAATTTTGATAAATAATGATAATAGTTTATTTTCTATTGATCAGTACAAAACAAGAGAAATTTCAAATAAACAAACCTCAAGGGTAAAGAGTATTTTTCATAAGATTCTTCCAGAAATTGGTAATAATTTAGTCGCAGAAGAAAATTTTAGAAAAATTTCTAATACTCTGCCTAATAATTCAAAAATTCTTATAATTGGCGGGGCGTCAAAAGGTGAGGGAATGAAGGAGATATATTGTCATGATAAGTATGATATTGTCGTATCTGATATTTTATTTAGTGAGGATGTGAATTTGGTATCTGATGCACACGATATTCCATTTATAGATGAAACCTTTGATTTGGTTGTAGTTCAGGCTGTGCTTGAGCATGTACTAGACCCTACTAGATGTGTAAAAGAAATATATAGAGTTTTAAAAAACGATGCCATAGTGTATGCAGAGATGCCATTTATGCAGCAAGTTCATATGAGGGAGTATGATTTTACACGTTATACATATTTGGGTTTTCGTAGGTTATTTAGAAGATTTTACCATACAGAAAGCGGTATATGTTGCGGTCCAGGAATGGCTTTAGCTTGGTCGTATTCCTACTTTTTACAGAGCCTTTCTTCAAATTTATTTTTAAGAAAATTTTTATTAATATTTGCACATTTTACGTCTTTTTATCTTAAATATTTAGATGTTTTTCTGATTAAAAAAGCTGACTCGTATTTATCTGCATCTGGATTTTATTTTTTAGGAAGAAAAAGTTGTAATACTTTATCTGATAAAGAGTTGTTAAAACTTTACAGAGGGGGGGATTAATAAATATGAAGAGTTATTTGAAAGAAATTTCTTTTTTATTAAATGTTTCCAAAGTTCAAATTAGTATTTTTGTTCTGTATTTTATTTTATTGTCCACATTAGATTTACTTGGAATAGGAATTATAGGGTACTCTATTACATTGGCTGTAAATCCAGAAGAAATTAATGGTATTTTGGGGTGGGGTGTAGATGATTTGAATCACACGTTTGCAATTTTGGGCGGATTTTTATTTATTGCCTTTTCTAGTAAGGCATTTTTAGGAGTTTGGATAAATAAAATTGTATTTAACTTTGCTACAGAGCAAACTATTTTTCTACGCTCTAAACTTATGAAAGTGTATCAATTAATGCCTTATGAAGAATATTTGAAGCGTAGTAGTTCTGAGTATATAAATATTATCTTTGGATTTACGCAACAATATGCAAATCAAGCATTGGTTCCGTTATTGCGCTCTATTGGAGATATATTTGTAGCCATATCTATAATTATTTTTTTATCATTTTCTGATCTATTTGTATTGTCAGTTCTTGTTGGCCTGATTATTTTAACCGTTGTAGCTTATGACATACTTATTCGAGATAAAGCCACTTATTATGGACATATGGCGAATACACTTAGTGAGTCTATATTTAGGTCAATTAGTGAGGGTATTAAGGGATTTAAGGAGGTTAAGGTATTGGGTAAAGAGGAGTATTTTCATCAAAATTTAAAGGCTGCATCTGTAGAGCATTCTTACAATTATGTCCAGTCTCAAGTTTTGGCAATAATTCCAAGATATTTTTCTGAATTATTACTAGTTGTTTTTTTTATGCTAGTTGTTTTTAAGTCAATTGCATTTGGTGAAAACTTGAGTTTATTATTGCCAACTATTGGGGTTTTTGCAGCAGCATCGGTTAGATTAATTCCAATTTCCAATCTAATATCTGCAACATTGGTTAGTTTGCGTGTTGCTCGCCATGGCGTGTCAGTTATGTATGGCGATTTGATTCTTTATTCGGAAATTGATAATAGTAGAGTTGATTCCAGTCATATGGATGAAGATTTTAAATATCTAGAGTTGAGCAATGTTAGCTTTGCTTATAATGGGTCAAAGTATAGCGCCCTAAAAGATGTCTCTTTAAAAATAAAGAGAGGAGAGGTTATTGGAGTTATTGGTGAATCTGGATCTGGAAAAACGACCCTGATAGATGTGCTTCTTGGTCTTCTCAAAAATCAAGAAGGTAAAATTCTGTATAATGGAAAACCGTTAGATTTTTCTTCTAAAAGGTGGAGTTCTAAAATTGGATATCTGCCGCAAGATATATTTATTATTGAAGATACATTATTAAGTAACATATCTTTACTCAAGAGTTGTGATTACAAAAAATCTAATAGTTTAGATAATGTATTAAAATCAGTTGACCAAGCAAAACTTTCAAAAACAATTGAATTACTTTCAGATGGGCTGAATACTTTCCTTGGTGAGAATGGAGTCGTATTATCTGGGGGACAGCGTCAAAGAGTCGCATTGGCAAGGGTTTTTTTCCATGATAGAGAGATATTAATAATGGATGAAGCTACTAGCGCCTTAGATAATGATACAGAAGGAGAGGTTATTAAGGAAATTTACCAATTAAAAGGAAAAAAGACTATTATTGTAATTGCCCATAATCTAAGTACATTGAAGTATTGTGATCGTATATATGAGCTGAAAAATGGCAGCTTGATAAATTGCCGTAGTTATGATGATTTAACAAATAGATAAGTATTTTTTATATATTGGTAGAGCGAGGACTGTGTATTTATGAAAGTAGTGATTTTAGCGGGCGGCTTAGGAACGCGTCTTAGTGAAGAAACAAATGTTAGGCCAAAACCTATGGTGGAAATTGGTGGAAAACCCATTTTATGGCATATTATGAAAATGTATTCTACACACGGTATTAATGATTTTGTAATATGCTGTGGCTACAAGGGCTATGTTATTAAGGAGTATTTTGCCAATTACTTTCTTCATCAGTCAGATGTAACTTTTTGCATGAAAAAAAACTCTATGGAAGTGCATCAGGAGCGTGCAGAGCCATGGACAATTACTTTAATTGATACGGGTGACAATTCTATGACTGGTGGAAGGCTAGGTAAAGTGTCTGATTATGTAAAGGATGAGGACGCATTTTGCTTTACTTATGGCGATGGTTTATCAAATGTTAATATTACAGAGTTGATAGAATTTCATAAAGAGCATGGCAAGGATGCAACCCTGACCTCTGTTTATCCGCCGGGCAGGTTTGGTGCGTTAGATATACAAGATAATCAAATTAAACAATTTACAGAAAAACCCAAAGGCGACGGCGCCTTAATTAATGGTGGTTTTTTCGTGCTTTCTCCAAAAGTCCTAGAGCGAATTTCTGGCGATGATTGCATTTGGGAGCAGGGGCCATTAAAAAGTTTAGCATCAGATGGACATCTAATGTCTTATACACATGAAGGTTTTTGGCAGCCTATGGACACATTAAGGGATAAAGTATATTTGCAAGAACTTTGGGAGACAGGTGAAGCGCCATGGAGAGTTTGGTAATCTATAATGATTGATCAAGAGTTTTGGCATGGTAAGCGTGTATTTCTTACAGGGCATACTGGCTTTAAAGGAAGTTGGCTATCTCTATGGCTGGTTTCATTAGGTGCAGAAGTAAAAGGCTATGCGCTAAATCCATCAACATCACCTTCTTTGTTTAATGAGGCAAAAATTAATTCAATCGTTGACTCCCAAATTGGGGATATCAGAGATCAAAATATGCTTCATAAGAGTATGATAGAGTTCAACCCTGATATCTTAATTCATATGGCAGCACAGCCTTTGGTTAGATATTCTTACGATGCGCCTATTGAAACTTATGAGGTCAATGTCATTGGCACTGCCAAGGTATTGGAAGTGGCTCGAAGTTGCCCTAATTTAAAAGCCATCGTGAATATTACAACAGATAAGTGTTATGAGAATGATGAAAGATCTCAAGGTTATAAAGAAGACGATCCTATGGGCGGTTATGATCCTTACAGTAGTAGCAAAGGTTGTGCTGAATTGGTTACTTCGGCTTATAGACGGTCTTTTTTTCAAGATCTGGGTATAGGTCTCGCTTCGGTAAGAGCGGGTAATGTAATTGGGGGAGGAGATTGGGCAGATGATAGGCTGGTTCCAGATATTTTAAGGTCATTTGAGAGAAATAAGACTGTAATGATAAGAAACCCAAAGGCAGTACGTCCATGGCAACATGTGCTAGAACCTCTGTCCGGCTACCTTATTCTTGCCCAAAATCTTTACATAAATCCTGGAAATTTTTCTGAAGGCTGGAATTTTGGCCCAAATGAAAAAGATGTTAAGTCAGTAGATTGGATATTGGATAAAATAAGTGCAAAATGGCCTTATTCTAGTTGGAAGTCTGATCAGAGTTTTTCCCCCCATGAAGCGGGATTTTTAAAATTAGATATCTCAAAGGCTAAATCCAGGCTCAGTTGGAAGCCAGTATGGGGTTTGAGCTACACATTAGAGAAAATTATTGACTGGCATCAATCTTGGCTTAGTGAGGAGGATATGCAGATGGTATGTTTGAAAGAAATTAAAGAATATATGAACACTATGGAGAAAATATAAGTCCTATGAAAGATATAAAAAGACTTTCAACAAAAATTAGAATACATGCTATTAACATGGTAAATAGGGGTGGTAGCTCGCATATCGGATCTGTATTATCTATAGTGGATATATTGGCTGTATTGTATGGAAAGGTTATGAATATTGATTGCAGTAAGCCAAAATGGGAAAAAAGAGATAGGTTTATTTTAAGTAAGGGGCATGCTGGAGCAGGAGTTTACGCTACTCTTGCTGAGTGTGGATTTTTCCCAATATCTGAATTAGATAATCATTATAAAAATGGCTCAATTTTGAGTGGTCATATTTCTCATAAAGGTGTTCCAGGCGTTGAATTTTCTACAGGATCTTTAGGTCAGGGTTTGCCAGTGGCAACAGGTATGGCAATGGCAGCTAAAATTGATAATAAAACACACAGAGTATTTGTTGTTATGAGTGATGGCGAATTAGATGAAGGATCAAATTGGGAAGCTTTTATGTTCGCTTCACACCACTACCTCGATAATTTAATTGTAATTATTGATCGAAATCGGCTTCAAAGTATGAAGTCAACAGAGCAAACACTTCGTCTTGAGCCTTTACAAGATAAGTTGAATGCTTTTGGTTGGAATGTGGAAGAAGTAGATGGGCATAATTATAAAGAATTATTTCAATCTATGAAAAATGAATCCAATAAGCCAAAAATAATAATTGCAAACACTACAAAGGGCAAGGGCGTTTCATTCATGGAGGGTGAAGTTTCTTGGCATTACAAAAGCCCGCAGGGAGAATTGTATGAACAGGCTATTAATGAACTAAGTAGAGAATTATGAGAGATTTTTTTATGAAAGCTCTTGTTGAGCTTGCCGAAGAAAATAGCAATGTGATGCTTCTGACAGGAGATTTGGGGTATAGCGTTTTTGAAGATTTTGAAGAGTCTTTTCCTGATCAATATATAAATGTTGGCGTGGCAGAGCAGAATATGACAGGAATAGCAGCTGGTTTGGCTCTTGAAGGAAAAATTGTATTTACTTATTCGATTGGAAATTTTCCTACTCTTAGATGCTTAGAACAAATACGAAATAACCTATGTTATCACGAATTAAATGTAAACATAATCGGAATGGGTGCTGGATTTAGTTATGGAGCCTTAGGGATGACACACCATGCAACTGAAGACATTTCGGTTATGAGGTCGTTACCAAATACATCCGTTGTTGCGCCTTCAGGCCCAGAAGAAGCTTATGAGTTGGTTAAGCAGGTAGCTAAAATTGATGGAGTCAGCTATATCAGGCTGGATAAGACATCATTAGATTTTCCTGGAAGATCTGATATTAAATTTGGAGCGATAAGAGAGTTAATAGCTGGATTTGATATAGCAATACTTGCAACTGGAGGTATTACGAAGAATGCTATAAATATTGCTAAAAAAGCTATAGATAAGGGGGTAAGTGTCGGAATTTATAGCGTTCATACAATAAAACCACTTGACAAGATAGAAATAATTAATATTTGTAATAATTACAAAGGCTTGATATCAGTTGAGGAAAATAATCGGTATGGAGGGTTGAGTAGTGGTGTATGCGAAGTGATTGCTGAAAATAATTTAAGCATATATTATAAGGGTATGTACATAAATGATATGTACGTTGCTATAGTTGGAGATCAAGATTATTTAAGAAGGTATTCAAAATTATCCGAAGAAGATATATTGAAAAATGTAATGTTACTTAATGATTTAATAAAAAAAAATGATAATGAAATATTTTAAGATAAAAAACACATATGAGTGCTGTAGAGTTTGCAAAAGCAAAAAGATTATAAATTTTTTCCATATTGATAGTTTGCCGATGCCAGAGGGTCATACAAAAGAAGAAGAGACGCCATTTGTACATGATATAGACATATTCTGGTGTAGTGAGTGTGAAATGGTACAGACTCAAGTTGATCTTGATCTTGATGAATATTATCAAGAATATACATATACAACAGGATCGTCAATACTGGTTGATAAGTATATGGATTTAGTGGCAAAAACATTAATTTCAAAATACAATTTGCCGAATGATTCTCTAATTGTAGAAGTTGGATCTGGGGATGGCGCCCAACTTTCAAAGTTTAAAAAATATGGAATGAGTGTAGTTGGAGTGGAGCCGTCAAGGGTGTTGGCTGATTCTGCAAAAGTATCTGATATTGATACTATTGTAGAGATGTTTACAAGCGACACAATAGAGGAAATACGCAGTAATTATGGTAGTGCCTCTATGGTTATTATTCAGTATACATTTGACCATTTGACCGATCCTTCATCGTTTGTACATGATGTGCATAATTTACTGTTGGATACGGGTTTGTTAGTTATAGAAGTTCATGATTTTGAAAAAATTTATAGTAGAAATGAGGCTTGTTTATTTACGCATGAGCATTCAATTTATCCATCTATAGAGTCTATTTCTAATCTTTTGCAAATTCATGGGATGAAAATAATAGACACAAGCATTGTTAGTGAGGAGCTTCGTCGTGGGAATTCAATGGCTATAGTCGCGGCAAAAAACAGCAGTTCATTAAATTCTATAACTATGGCTAATTATACAAAATTACCAAAATTTAGGAATAAAAAAACTTACGACGACTTTGAGAAAAAAATTGTGTTATCGCATCAAGCATTGAAAATGCATATTGAGAAACTTATTTCAAAAGGCCTTAAAGTTGCAGGATATGGCGCTGCAGCTCGGGGTGTGGATACTTTAGTTATTGCAGGAATCAATAACAACCACTTATGTGCGATATATGATAAAAATACTTTCTTTCATGGGAAAAACATGCCCGTATCTGGAATATCTGTCAATAGTCCAGATCAATTATATTTAGACAACCCAGATGAATTGATTGTGTTTAACTATGGTTACATAGAGGAGATTCGTGAATATTATAAAAACCATAAAGTAAATATTGTATCAATGTTAGATTTAATGAAGGTGAATTATGAATAGTAGTATCAGAGAAATAGCATCCGCTGGCCCGTGGATAACTAGTAAGGAAGTTGAATATGTTACAGACGCCTGTCAAAATGGATGGTATAAAAATTGGAGTGGATATCTTGATAGGTTTGAAGAAAGTTTTGCAAAATATATTGGGGTAGATTACGCAATTGCAACTTCAAGCTGTACAGGAGCGCTTCATATAAGCATGAAAGCTCTTGGTATTGGCGTCGGGGACGAAGTTATTGTGCCTGAATCAACATGGATTGCAACAGCAACATGTGTGTCATATGTAGGGGCCACCCCAGTTTTTGCAGATATTGAAAAAGATACTTGGTGTATTGATCCGATAGATATAGAAAAGAAAATTACAAGTAAAACAAAGGCAATAATACCAGTTCATATGTATGGGCATCCGGCAGATATGGAGAAAATTAACTCCATCGCTGAAGAATATGGATTAATAGTTATTGAGGATGCTGCTCCAGGTATAGGTTCAAAAATTAATAATAAATTGGTTGGATCTTTTGGTAAGGCAGCTGCTTTTAGCTTTCAAGGGGCGAAGCCAATCGTTACAGGAGAAGGTGGAATGCTTGTAACAAACGATGAAAATTTTTATGATAAAGCTTTCTTTTATTGGGACCATTGTCGAGAGCAAGGCAAGGTATTGAATAATATTGACATAGGAGTTAAATATAAAATGTCAAATATTCAAGCCGCGCTAGGACTGGCACAATTAGAAAGAATAGATGAAATTATAGACAAAAGAAGAATGATATTTTCTTGGTACAAGGAGAGGTTGGAGAGCCATCCATTATTAAAATTGAATACTGAGAGGGAAGGTTATTATAATAATTTTTATGTACCATCAATAATTATCTCAGATGATTGTAAATTAAGCCAGAATGTTATTATGGATCAAATGACTCATAAGGGGGTACTAAATAGGCCGTTTTTTAGGTGTATAAGTAAAATGATGCCGGAATACAATCCCAGTATAACTCCAGTTGCCGACTCTATTGTTTCGCACGGTATAAACCTACCATGTGCATCTATGTTGAAGGAGGATGATATAGATTATGCATGTAAGGTAATATTGGACACAGTAAAATAGAATGAAAAAAATTGTATTAATGGCCAATAAAGAGGTTGGCTATAAAGTGGCAAAATATTTAATAGATAATGGCGATTCTATAGTTGCACTCTTTTTAAGTGATGTAGACAAAGATACAGACAAAAAGATAGCCTTAGTTGCTTCTCCATGTGAGCCGATTATTTTCAGTGGAACAAGGTTGCATGATAACAATGAAAATATAAAACTAATCCCAGAATTTGATTTCATAATTACAGTGTATTGGCCTTTTCTATTAAAAAAGGATATATTGAAATTACCTAATGAAGGCACCATAAATTTTCATCCAGCATTGCTGCCACACAACAGAGGTTGGTATCCTCATGTGTTTAGTATAATAAATGGAAGCCCAGCGGGTGTTACTTTGCATTCGATAGACAAAGGCATAGATACAGGAAAAATATGGGCACAAAAGGAGGTTGAGATTTTATCTGATGATACCTCCGATAGTTTGTATTTTAGACTGCAAAAGGAAATTCTAAAATTATTTAAAGATGTCTGGCCAAATATATGCACTGGAAATATTAGGCAGACAGCTCAAGATTCCAGCATGGCAGTGTATAACTCTATTAACGATATTGATAAATATAATGAGATTTTGCTAGATGAAATGTATTCTGGCAGAGATATTATAAATTTATTAAGATCTAGGGTGTTTGGTAATACAAGTTTTTCATACTTCATTGATGATAATGGGGATAAGATTAATGTGAAGTTGTCTTTAAGTAAACAAGTCAATAAATAATATTATGAATATATTTAAATTTTTGACGAATTTGTATCAACTGATTGATAGCACCTCATTCGCACTATTAAAATTAATACTCTTTTTCTTTATTTTGTCTCTTTTTGATCTTCTTGGGATTGGCTTGGTTATTCCATTCATATCTGTCATAGGAGGTGGGGAATCAGAAGGCTTGGCACTGAATAATTATATAAATAGATTTATTGCAGAAGATATAGATATATCTGTCTTATTAATGGCATCTCTATTAATTTTTGTGTTTTTTATTAAAGGAATTCTTGGCTATTATGTGCAAAAAATAATAATGTCATTTAGCTTTAATCAGCAGCTATTATTAAGAAGAAAAATTCTACACGCATATCAACAAACAAGTTATATCGGTATGCTTAATAAGAATTCCTCAGAGGTGATAAATATGGTTACTAATCATACAAATATATTTCTATCACAGGCATTGATTTCAACTTTGAGATTCTTCTCCGAGCTAATTACAGTAATTATTCTATTACTATTTCTTGGGTTTGTAAATTTTTACGTGACTATTGTATTGCTAACTGTAATGACCGTATCTTTTTTGTTATATGACAAGCTTGTAAAGAATACAAGGAAGAGCTTATTAAATCACAAGAGCAAAATGAGCGCTTAACTGCACTCGTTGGTAAGGTGACTGTAGAGAAGGAATGGCTGGCAAAAAAGCTAAAAAGCTTGGGCTCATCTGAACTAAAACAATTAGTTGATCTCAAGCCAACTTCAGCTTCTCTATCTATTAATCACCAATGCCAATTGCTAGGCATTAACCGAAGTGGCTTGTATTACAAGCCACGAGTTAACCACGCCAAACAAA
>Ga0209046_1000531_pt1 | contig 19895 bp, 17 predicted proteins | sample SaaInlV_200m_DNA_5_FD_184669 | JGI IMG/M metagenome (GOLD analysis project Ga0209046, IMG submission 184669) | Marine microbial communities from expanding oxygen minimum zones in the Saanich Inlet - Saanich Inlet SI073_LV_150m_DNA (SPAdes) (version 2) | ecosystem: Environmental > Aquatic >... | reverse complement strand
TCGATCCCGCTTTTGCACCAGGAACAGGAACTCCGGTTGTGGGTGGATTAAGCACTGTTCAAGCGCTGTCAATTCTGCATTCACTGGGAGATCTTAATTTAATCGGAATGGATATTGTTGAAGTTGCACCTGCATACGACCATGCAGAAATTACTGCACTGGCGGCGGCAACCATCGGGCATGATTACCTTTGTCTGCTCGCGCAAAAGAAAGGTGCGCAGGCACGTACAATCGGCACCATGCTCGATGAAAAACCTAGTGGAAATAGCAAAGTTTAATTAGAAACCGGCTTTAATCAATTCAAACTCCTTGATCATTTTCTCACGAAGTTTTGAATTCACAGGTGCTTGCCACAAAGTGTTTTTGGAGTAACTCTCAATACTTCCAAAGCCAAGTCCGGCTAATGTTTCCGCACCGAGACTATTCATTGCAACCCCGTTGGAGTGACCATAACCCCACTGAGTGACTAGATATTCTGCTGTTTTGTCTTCCAGCCATGAATCAAGAAAGTCATAAAGTTTATCTTCAGATCCCGGGCCATTTACCATATTTACATAACCGCAAACCCATGTTGAAGAACCTTCTGCGGTGTCTCGCTTCATTGCTACAAGATGACCCTCTGCAGACATTGTAGTTGCTGTTTCATTCCATGCCCATGCAATTAAGACTTCTCCGCTGGCCATTAGTTGACGAAGTCCTGCTCCATCTTGCCAATAAGTCCGCACATTTTTATGAACTTCTCGTAAAAAATTCGAAGCTGCTTTGAAATCCGCGTCTGTGGATTTGTTCCAGTCCGTAATCCCAATGGCCAGATAACCCAAAGCGTATGCGTCGTCAACATTGTCACCGATAGAAACTCGTCCCATATATTTTGGATCAACAAATGAACGTAATGTTGAAGCATCGGCCTTACTAACCTTGTCAGTACGATAAGTCATTGCAGTTGAACCCCAATCCACCGGAACAACCCACTGCTTACCTTCTGCATAAAAGCCTTCCATATTCCTGAAATTGGAAATAACTTTACTCCAGTTCTTGAGCCGTGATGTGTCAATCGGTTCTATGATACCAGACTCACGCCATTTGACTACCGATTGTGAACATGGATGAGCTAAATCTGCCCTGAAGCCTGCACGAATTTTCTGAAAGGCCTCTTCTTCATCTGCAAAATAAGCAAAGGTTGGGCTGTCTCCATGTTGCTTGATGTATGATTGGAAAAAATTTGGATCTTCGTATCCGGACCAGTCAAATACCACTAGATCTTTATCTGCAGCGACCGCAACACCACTTATCACCAATAATCCGCTGATTGCACAGGCTAAGTACTTGTATACATGATTCATCTTCTCTCTCCAAAAAATATTGATTATGTGTTTGATATTAAACAATCAAGATGCCTCAGGACGACCCAAAAGCAAAGGATAATAATACTAGATTCAATGAAAATAATTGTCAACTCTCTAATGCTTGCTGTACTTGGCATCAGAGCATGACACGTTCACGTAAAAATGGAACTTCACCTGGAGGCTCCTCTTCAAATTCTCGTGCGGCAAGGTGTCCGGAATGAACCGCGGCGGCAATGATACCAGGTGCCCAGCAATCACCGATGCACTGTAGTGTTTTGATTCCCGCTTGTGCGATTCCATCGGGATTGGCCAACAGCGTATGGTGCAGATCATCATTAGGAATTCGTTCCGTAACTAACACCAGAGTGTCGCAGGCAGAGTATACCCGTCGATCCGTAAACATACAGGCCAATTCGACTGTTCCGGAATGTACTGATACGAGATTATACTGCGGTGTAAGCCTTACGTCGAGTTCCAGCAAACGCTTTTGGATACGTCCCTGTTCCATCGTATTATGGGTCCAGGTGGAAATGTCCGGAGCAGGAGTAACGAGTTGAACGTCATGTCCTGCCAGTTTCAATTTTTCGGCAAGCACACCGCCCATGTAAAAGTGTTCATCATCGAAGATAAGCACTTTACCTTTAGCAGAAACACCATTCATGAGGTCATCTGGTGTCAGTACAGATACGTTGCTTAATCCTGGAATCGGTTCCCTGTGTTCGCGGGCGATGCCATCCCGTCTCCAAGTGGCTCCTGTGGCCAGCATCACATGTGAAAATCCAAATTTATCCTCGGCGCTGAATTCCAGAATGTCTTCAGCATTGAGTTCACTTCCACAATAGATGCTAACGTTCTCAAGTTTTTCCAGTAATCCCACCCGATAATCACGCACCCGTCCCCATTCGGTGAGTCCGGGTAAACGGCTTTCCCGACTGACGCGTCCACCGAGCTCATCAGACGATTCAGCCAAAATCACTCTGTAGCCGCGATTTCCCAACGCGAGAGCACATTCTAAACCTGCCGGACCTCCGCCCAGCACAAGCACACCCTCGTCGCTTTTACGCGGCTCGATCCTCTCGGGATGCCAGCCACGACGCCATTCCTCTCCCATCGTGGGATTTTGTGTACAACGCATCGGTACCGCCAGCCAGTCTCCGGCCACGCAGATGTTGCAGCCGATACACTCCCGTATTTCGTCAAGCCGTCCTTCCTCAATTTTATTAGGAAGAAATGGATCTGCGATTGAGGGCCGCGCCGCGCCGATCATGTCCATCACTCCACGCTGGATCAAGGAGACCATTGTGTCAGGAGAAGTATAACGTCCCACACCAACCACGGGTTTGGAAGTGAGTGATTTAACAAAACCGATGTACGGTTCCTGATAACCTTCTTTTTCAAAACGCGAGGTTGCTGAATCGTTCTCCCATTCGCTGATGTTTACATCCCAAAGGTCTGGTAGTTCCGCCAGCATTTCCACAACTTCCCTGCCTTCGTTTTCGGAAGTGATTCCTTTGGGGCCGAGCAGTTCATCAACAGCAAAACGAACAGCCACTGCACATTTGTCGCCGACGGCTTCTTTGGTGTCCTCAATGACTTCCCTGAAGAGGCGCACCCGATTTTCCAGCGAACCACCGTATTCGTCAGTGCGTTGATTGAAACGGGGTGAGAGGAAATGCATCAGCAGTGTCAGAGAATGTCCTGCGTAAACATATACGAGGTCAAAGTCAGCTTGTTTGGCGCGTAATGCCGCCTGTCTGTGCCACTTCCTGAAATTCCGGATATCTGACTTTGTCATCGACCTTGCCTGCACCGGATCGTAGCTATTAACGGAGATCATACTGGGAGCAATGGGTGGAATCCGGCTGTAGTGGTTGGAATTAGAATATCCACCATGGACTAGTTCAATTCCAGCTAAGGCGCCATGCTCATGTACCGCCTCTGTCATTTTTGTCAACGCAGGAATATCTGCGTCGTCCCAGAGTCGCCCTTCTGCTGCCAAACCGTTGTCTGAAGTGGCGTGTATTTCCACCTCCTCAGTGCAGACCACCGCCCATCCGCCTTCGGCTTTAATACCACGCATTGCAGCAAGAGTTTTGGGACGTAGATAGCCCATACCGTTACAGTGAGGAACCTGATAAAATCTATTCCTGGCCGTCACTGGCCCAATCTGCACCGGTTCAAAGAGAATGTCGTAATATGGATCGCGTTTGGGCATTTGGTTTATCCTTTCCACAAACCTTCCTGACGCAATTCTTCCGCAGTCCGGATAATGCCTTGTTCGAGAATGTTGAACATGTCATCAATTTGCTCTGGGGTGATAATCAGCGGAGGTGAGAAGACGCACATATTCCAAAGTGGACGTACAATCAATCCCAATTCCTGGCAGTGTTTGTCGATACGTGAACCCATTTCAATGTCCAGCACGAGTGCGTCCGGGTTCTCCGGATCAACGATCCTGCCTTCAACGCATCCCACCAATCCTACTCCCCGCGTGTCACCTACGAGCGGCAGTTTTCTTAAATCCTCGAGGCGCTGCAGAAAATACGGAGATATTTCACGAACATGTTCCAGCAAACCTTCGGTTTCAAAGATCTCGATATTCTTGAGTGCAGCTGCGGAACTGACAGGATGTCCGGAGTAGGTGTAGCCGTTTGAGAACGTTGCACCGTGCGCATTGTCACCGGAAATTTTACTGAAGATACGGTCGGAAATGATGCATGCGCCCATCGGTACATAGCCGGAAGTTAAACCCTTAGCGCAGGTGATAATGTCAGGCTCAATATCGAAAACTTCTTTGGAGGAAAACCAGTGACCAAGACGTCCGAATGCTGTCACTACTTCGTCTGAAATGTACAGAACGTCATACTGCCGACAAATCTCCAGACAACGTTTGTGGTATCCTTTGGGTGGAATAATCACTCCTCCGGAAGACATTACGGGTTCGGCAATAAACGCGCCTACGTTTTCAGCGCCAAGAGTGATGATCGCGTTTTCGAGGTCAGCAACTTTTTCCTCTAGAAATGTTTCTAGGCTCATGTCTTCAGGACGACGGTTGGGATTGACATCCGGAAGAAAGTGAACTAGTTCGTTTGCCGTATCAAGCCAATCCTTGTCACGTGACTTTCCGCTCACGCTTGCACTTAGATAGGTGCTGCCATGATAGGAATGTTCCCTTGAGATAACCTTCTTCTTTTCTGGACGACCCAACACATTGTTGTAGAAATGTACAAAGCGGATAGCGCTGTCTACAGCAGTTGAACCACAGGTGGTAAAAAAAACGTGATTCAAATCTCCAGGGGCGAGCTCTGCGAGCTTTTTGGCGAGCATCGCACTTGGAGAAGCACTCATGTTCCACGGTGAATAATAGGGAAGCTTGAGGATTTGTGAGGAAATCGCTTCGGCCATTTCTCTGCGTCCATAACCAATCTGCACACACCACATTCCTCCGGGGCCATCGATCAGTTTCTGACCGTTTTCATCATAAATATATATACCTTCGGCGGCTTCCGCAAACATGCGGGTGTTGTTTCCTACATCTTTCATGCTTTCCCACGGGTGCACGAAGTTTTCGTTATCAAAATTCTGGATTTGCTCAAGGTTTTTCATTTTAGCCTTCTTTGTTTTTATTATTTTTGCATGTCAATCAAGCATTATAATCAAGGTGCAGCCCAACGGTAGTTCTGTTTCATTGCATCACGAGGCAGTAGTATTGGAAAACGGTTCCTAATGGACTCGTCAATTTTTGGATCGAGGTGATTAGGGTAATGGACTGCTAGAATTTCACCTGCAACTTCATGGGCTCGTTCGAGAATGTCTTTAGAGCCTTCCTGTTCCCAGATTCCGGGAGCAGCACGATCCGCTAATTTTGGATAAAGAAACTCACTTTGCATCAGCTCCAGAGTTTGGGCGTGACCGAGGTAATGTCCTGGACCAAGAGCAACTTCCTTGATTACGTCAACGCTGAGGGTTTCATCTGTGACTTCAATCCCACGAATAACTCGCTGTACCATACCAAGCATGTCGTTATCAAGAACTAATGCTTCAAAAGAACAACCCATCAAACTGCCCAGCATTCCCGCCGATTCCAGGATACGGTTACCTCCGGCCAAACCGGCCAGTACAGCAGTTATGCCTTTTTCATAACCTGCCTGAGCATCAGGAATTTTTGAATCAGTCATACAGGAAGGAACAGTAGTCGGCAGGTTGTAAAACTTTCCGATCTGCACAGCAGCCGCGATGATAACCGCTTCTTCACCGCTGCCTCCGGAAAATGACCCAGTACGTAAATCGCTGATGAAGGGCCAGATCGCGAAGCTCATCGGACAACCCGGACGGATGAAATTTACGATCGCCAGACAGGCCAAACCTTCCGCTGTTACTTGTGCCAGAGTTCCTGCCAATGGTGCGGGAGCAGTCGCTCCGGCCTGGGGAGCAATTGCGATGTCATTGATCAAGCCTAAGCGGCTGGTTTCAACAAGTACATCCAGATTATCTTTGGCAAAACGCAGTGGTGAAACGATGGGACAGCCACCGAAGGTACAGAATGGTTTCTCTGCAAACCTGCCTGGACCACCCAAAACCATGTCAAACATTTCAATCGTTGGTCTGATGTTCTGGACACGATTGAAAGTCATTTCAAATGGTTTCTCTGTGCCGGAAAGCAGCGCATAGGCGACGTTAAAATCATGTTCATCCAAATCTGAAATTTCGGTTGGAATGACTGTCTGTCCAAACTGATGGATGTATTCCAGTTTATCAACCAAACGACAAGCGTCGTAAAGGTCAACCAATGTGGACGGTCGATAGGTTTTGGAATCGTACTCAAAAATAGTAACAGCTTCTCCGCTGGTGGCGTAATGCACTCGATAGCCGCCGACATGCAAATCAGCATGAGTTGGACTTCGGCTATGCACCACATACTCATTGGCCGCATTTGCCAAAACATCCTCTATCAACGCTTGTGGAAAACAAAGACGCCCTTCGTTGAGGATACAGCCGTGATCAGTAGCGAGCTCTATCACTTCAGGTGTTGCATCACCAATGCCTACCGTTTCTAGGATTTTGAGAGCTGCCTGATGTATTTTTTCAAGGTCTCTATCTTGAAGAGGCTTGTAAGTACCACCGAGCATTCCAGCCTTTACCACTTGGTTTTGCGATTCGGCACTTCTCTGAGCTTTACGTGCTGCACGACCACCGGAACGTGTTGGTCTTAATCTATTTTCTTTTACAATATTTACCATAAATTTTATTGTTTCTACTGCATCAAAATTCAGCAGCTGTGTCTTTTTAAAAACCTGAATAATTACAGAAGAAATATTTCCAGCAAGCTATTTGGGTTGGGAGCGGATCCTGAAGTAAGTTAAATTAACTTAGGGAGTATTTTTATAAGGAGATTAAAAGAGCAGGTATAAAAAAGCAATACAAAAGAGTAAGTTTTGTCACCTTGCTTAACAAGATAATCATTACTTTTTTTGTGTTTTCTTTTTGTTTTTACTGAGGATTATGTTTGTTCCTGTGGCTTTTTAAAACAAACTAGAAAATCCGTTGATAAGAGATATTACCTCCATCCCAGAAGTCATTGAAAAAATCATCCATGTTCCAACTGGTGGTTAACATCAATGCCGACTGTCTGCTCAAATCCTGGAATTCCCAGCTGACACGTAGCTTAAGCTCATTTTTTCTGCGTGTTTTATCCTGTCGTTCTGTACTGAGGTAGTCCGTAACTTTGTCGGTATCACCGGCATAAAATCCATATTCCCAAAATCTGTCCGTTTCGGTTTGGTGCCTTAAAATTCCGTAAAGCTGTGCGGTCCATAAATGGAAATCATAATCGTCCAGGGCAAGATCGAGTTGACGAAAAATATTTTGAAAACGGTCTTCACGTAGACCGAGTGTGCCGTGAAGTTTTTCACTTAAAGGATGCAGCCAATATAAATCCGTAGAACTATAAAGCAGTTGTTGCTCACGATTATCCGGCGAAGCAGTCTCAGTCGTAATTGTAGTTTCACGACGTTTACGAATATCAAAGCTGCGCCAGCTAAGTCCGGCCATACTCTGCTTTCCGTAATGGTAATCCAGCACCGCACTGCTGTCCTGTCCTTTGTAGGTGACAGTCAGTTCCTCTTTTGGGAAAACTTGTTTAAACGGTTTATCCAGCAAATGACTGAAGCGTGTGCGCCATTTATTTATGCGAAACGCGCCTTCCAGATAATTCTCAATTGGATGAGGAGAATAGTAGGAATTGTCGTAAAAGTTTTTTTCGTTATAGTACAAATCCTGAAACAACTTTTGGAAACGCAGATAATTCCACGGACGTTTACCCAGAGTGACACTTGCGCCCTGATCTGCTTTGCGTTTGTCATATTCAGGCATTCCAAGCAGTGAAAAAGCTGCCAAATCGTAAGGACGCCATTCAACTTCCACTTGATAACGGAAGGGTTTTATTTCGTAAAATTCCTGCTGCTTTGCAAGAAAAATAACGGTGGTTTCTTCAGAAAGGGAGTGAGGCAAACGTACTTCAAGCTGCGAAAAAAGCAGGTCCAAGCCCAGACTGCCGCCGGTAAGACGCCACCCTCCGCTACTTTCATACCACTCTTCTTCACGTAATTTGTTAAATTGAAAGGACTTTAGATCAAGAAAATTTTCCTGATTCAGGTAGGAGTGGTTTATCTCTGCAGCATCGTCAAAGGCCAAAACCTTTAAAGGCAGTGTTCCAAAGATGAAACTGAAAAAAGCTAAACCAAAAAGAGTTAATTTTGAAAGTTGATGCAATGTTGGATTGACCATCTTTTCATGTCTTTCAGTTCTGTCCGGAATGCTCCTGTTCCAGTTTGGCCCATGTGTCACGCAGGGTTACTGTCCGGTTAAAGACCAATGCATCCGGACGTGAATCTTTTGCATCAACACAAAAATAACCGACACGTTCAAATTGAAAAACATCCTCAGGATTTGCAGTACTTAATTCAGGCTCAGCTTTACAGTCAGAAATAATCTCAACCGATTCCGGATTTAAGTCATTGATAAAATTGCCTTCCGGATCATTACGTCCGGGATTTGGCGCGGAAAAAAGTCGGTCGTACAAACGAATTTCCGTAGTTACTGCATGCTGCGTGGAAACCCAGTGGATAATACCTTTTACTTTGCGACCTTCTGCTTTTGCGCCGGAACGTGTTGCCTTGTCGTATGTGCAGCGGAGTTCCACAACTTTATCTTTTTCATAAATTACCTCATCGCAGCGGATGACGTATGCGTAACGTAGTCTTACTTCTTTTCCCGGAGAAAGTCGAAAATATTTCGGTGGCGGATCTTCCCGAAAATCATCCTGGTCAATGTAAATTTCTCTTGAAAAAGGAACTTTGCGTGTTCCCATTTCCGGATTTTTCGGATGCCGTGCCGGTTCAAATTCTTCGGTTTGATTTTCCGGATAATTAGTAATGACAACTTTTAAAGGTTTTAAAACCGCCATTGCACGGGGTGCAGTTTTGTCGAGTTCTTCACGCGCGCAATCTTCAAGCACATTCATTTCAATATTGTTTGCGCTTTTGGAAATTCCGATACGTTCACAAAATAAACGTACTGCGGATGCAGGATAACCTCGTCGCCTCAATCCGGAAAGTGTTAACATTCGTGGATCATCCCAACCTTCTACGTGTCCTTCTTCAACAAGTTGAATCAGTCTGCGTTTACTCAAGACGCTGTAACGCAGGTTAAGCCGCGAAAATTCGATTTGCCTTGGCAGGCACGGTGCGCTCACTTCAGCCAGAATCCAGTTGTATAAAGGACGGTGATCCTCAAATTCGAGCGTGCAGAGCGAATGAGTTACACCTTCCAGCGAGTCCGATAAACCGTGAGTAAAATCATAGAGCGGATAAATGCACCATTTGTCTGCGGTACGTTGGTGTGAAACTTTACGGATTCGGTAAAGCACCGGATCACGTAGATTAATATTCGGTGAAGACATGTCAATTTTGGCCCGTAAAACGAGGGTACCATCTTCATATTCTCCTTCACGCATTTTCCGGAAGAGAGCTAAATTTTCTTCAACGCTGCGCTCACGGTATGGGCTGTTTTTTCCGGCTTCGGTCAGTGATCCGCGGAACTCCCTGATTTCTTCCGCACTCAGGCTTTCAACATAGGCTTTGCCTTTTTGGATCAACTCTTCCGCAAACTCATAAAGCTGTTCAAAATAATCTGAGGCATGAGTCTGACTCTTTCCCCAGTCATACCCCAGCCAGCGCACGTCTTTCAGGATACCTTCTACATACTGCTCATCTTCTTTGACTGGATTTGTATCATCAAAACGCATGAAACATTTTCCGGAAAATTCTTTGGCAACTCCGAAATTGAGGTGAATTGATTTTGCGTGTCCGATATGTAAATGACCATTTGGTTCAGGCGGAAAGCGGGTGACGATTTGCTGATGTTTTCCGGATGCTAAATCTTCACGGATGATGTTACGGATAAAATCAGTTGCCGTAACTGGTGTAGAATTATTGTCTGACATGTTTTGTTAATAAAGTTGTTTTACGTTTTGAAGTTTTAGTCGAGTTATTTTCAAACTGAATACCCTACAGCTTTCCCCGCAAAACCATCGTGCAGACCCAGCATTTTTTTACGCCATTCACAGATTGGATCTTCTGTCTGAAGTAGAGAAAAATCCGAAATACAGCGTGCCCACTGAAATGCGCCAAAAACAATGTAATCTGAAAATCCGGGACTATCTCCTGCCAGAAAATTTTGTTTTTTAAGAGTTAATCTTAATGGTGTTAACATTTTTTGAAAACCTGGCAAACGTTCCTCACGATCTTTTACGACTTCTTCCAGCGTTTTTCCGAAGAGTTTTTCACGGCTTTCACGGAAATATATTTTGTCTTCTGTCGTTAAATGTTGGTGAATGTCCAGCAGCAGAAATTTAATTAGTTCCGGATTCAGTACTGTCTCTGCCCAAAATTTAATAAACATGACTTCACCATTTTCCAGTTTTAAGGAAGGAGCATCCGGATATTCTGCTTCCAGATATTCTGCAATCTTCCATGAATCGCTGACAGTATTTTCTCCATCAACCAGCACCGGAACCCGTTCCTGTCCGGAGAACTGGATTTTCTCTTTTTCTGTAAAACGCCACGGCAGGCAATCGACTTCCAAGCCCTTGTGTGCCAGCGACATACGTATCCTCCAGCAATAAGGACTGAATCTTCTGTTTTCATCTGCACCGGCTAGATCATACAATTTTCTCAAAATACCTCCTGCTTGAATTTTGTTAAATTATGGCTTGGTAAATAGTTGTCATTCCCGCGAAAGCGGGAATGACAAACATTGATGTTATAATGACTTTTTACTGGTTCATCAATTGTGGTTATTATTTAACTATTCAGCGTCTATCTCTCGTTCCGAGGCTCTGCCGCGGAAAGCAGTGGGTGAGGTTCCGCCTCACGAGCAGCCGCATGTTTGCCCTGTTCCTCTGTGCCTGTCGATTCTGAGCAAGCTGTGTTTCGGATGGCGGAGCCACACAATCAGGGTTAGGTGGCGGAGCCTCGTAACTAGGAGAACAGTGAATAGTTCTATCTCTCGTTCCGTGGCTCTGCCGCGGAAAGCAGTGGGTGAGGTTCCGCCTCACGAGCAGCCGCATGTTTGCCCTGTTCCTCTGTGCCTGTCGATTCTGAGCAAGCTGTGTTTCGGTTGGCGGAGCCACACAATCAGGGTTAGGTGGCGGAGCCTCGTAACTAGGAGAACAGTGAATAGTTACGTTATTATTTATTTATCTTGCTAAGCAACTGAAGCAATCAATGATGAAAAAGCCTTATTCCGGAAAAGAGCATTACCATTCCATAATCATCTGTTGCGGCAATGACCTCTTCGTCGCGATTGCTACCTCCGGGTTGAACAACATAATGCACACCGCGTTTGGAGGCTTGGTCTATGTTGTCACGGAAAGGGAAAAATGCGTCTGAAGACAAACTGACACCAGCAAGTTTAGTCAACCATTCTTCTTTTTCTATCACGGAAAGTGCTTCGGCGGGACCTTTGAAAAGACTATTCCAAGCAAGCAGTTCAGGTGCAGTCATGCCGCCTTCTATGCAGAGGATACGTGCATTTGTGCGTTCGACGCTACCAACTTGTTCATGAAAAGGCAAACTCCGGACTTTAGGATGCTGCCGTAAAAACCAGGCATCAGCCTTGCGTCCCGCTAGTTTTGTGCAGTCAACACGGCTTTGCTGTCCTGCTCCAATACCGATCATCTGTCCATCCAACGCATAGGCCACAGAATTAGACTGAGTATATTTTAAGGTGATTGAGGCGAGCACTAAATCACGACGTGCGGCATCCGGCAAAGTTGTGTTTTTGGTGACAACTTCAGTCAATAAGGATTTTTCATTTATTTTGATGGTGTTACGCAGTTGTGAAAAAACTACTCCACCAACTTCTCTGAACTCAAGTTCCGGAGATTTAAATTCCGGATCTGCAGCTAAAATTATGTATTTACCACCTTTTTTCTCTTTTAACAGTTTGAGGGCATCGTCGTCATAAGCAGGTGCTATAATTCCATCTGAGACCATTTTCCGGATAATCTCTGCAGTCTGCACATCGACTTTCCTGCTGAGTGCAATAAAATCTCCAAATGATGACAAAGGATCCGCTCCGCGTGCTCTAATATATGCTGTTGCCAGTGGAGTAAGTTCCTGGTTTTTACAACCATAAACTTCACGTAGAGTTTCATCAAGAGGCACATTTACAGCAGCTCCCGCGGGGCTGACATGTTTAAAAGAAGTTGCCGCCGGAAGTCCCAATGCTTCGTCGAGCTCTGCTACTAATTGCCATGCGTTAATTGCATCGAGTAAATTAATGTAGCCGGGTTGCCCGTTCAGCACGGAAAAAGGGAAGTTGTCTTTGTCCAGAGAGTAAATAGCAGCAGGTTTTTGATGAGGATTGCTCCCGTATTTCAGATCAAATTGATGCAGGTAGTTTTTTTGAATTGAAACCATTGTTTCAGCTTTTCTTAAAGTTAGAAGGGGTGTGAGTGCTAAAGCTTTAATGGTAGCTCTTCAAACTCAAAGACTCAAGGAATCAATTGCTGGAACAGCATCAAGGTCATACGGAGCTGGTTCTTTGTAAGCCGCGGGTTGAGCAGTGTCTAAACAGATAGTTCTGCTGAAATTTACCTTCGACTTTGCTCAGGGAACGCTTTTTCCTAACTTGATGAAGGTGACGCTGTCATTGGGGAGCAGGGACAAAACAGGTACTAAATTGCTACTGCTCTTTTTTGAGGATTTTGAGATGTGCTTTTAGCTGATTCAGTAATGCAAGTGGCTCTTCAAATGGCTACTCCCAACCAGGAATTGTTAATTTGCCTGAACTAGATTTTGTTTTGAGCGTTGAATTGTTATTTGTCAGGGAAGAGATTTTTTTTAATTTTTTCGGTTTAGCTTCTGCTGCGTTAATTTTGGCTTCTCGTTCTTGTTCTTTCCGTACTTCTACTAAACGTTCCTGGGCTTTTCTCAAGCTGAGCATATCCTGGTAACGATTGAAGTAAATGTCTGCCAAACGGCTGTTTGACATTTTATAGTGCGCCAGTGCGAGATTGTAATATGTGTCTGTTTGGTTCGGAACCAGTGATTTTACACGTTTGAATGAATCAATGGACTCGCTGTAGTTACCTATTTCGTAGTAAGTTAAACCAAGATTATAATGAAAATTTGGGGATTCACTGTCTAAGCTGATAGCTTTCTGGTAGTTCCAAATTGCAACCTGATAGTCCCGATGTTTCAACGCTGCGTTACCTTCATCAAAATAACGCAGAGCCGATTTGTGAATCTGCACATCTTCTGTACAGGCTACAAATAACAGCGGTAACAGCAGCAGCAGGAAAAATCGAGATTGAAGATTTACTGATTTAAGATACACTGAAAATTCGATTGAAATTGGGACATGCTGTAAATTTAGCTGAAAAGCAAAAACTTGAACTACCGACTCTGCAAATGAGCTGGCTGACCAGGATCAATTTTGCTCAAGGATTGCATGATAATTCAACAGGGTTTTGCGTTTCCTTTGTTTCGCAAAGCAATCATGCATAATTCATACTCAAAAACACAGTGATGCAACGAATTTTGTTTCTGTTTTTATTTACGGCAATTTTTCTCTTCTGCGAGACTGCGGACTTTTCTGTTCAACAAGTCCTGGCACAGAATTACGCGAAAGAAGATGAAAAAGCGCTCATTGCAGAAAAAGAGAGGCAAAAGTTTTTAACAGAAATGCAGACCCTGCTGAACGCAGCCTCTAAGGCAGGATTTTCTGAGAAGGAAATTCGTGAGATAACTGTTACACGCAAGGGCAAGGTTGTTCATGTCTGGGACTTTCTGGAGCAAGCAAAGTTACAACAGAAAAAAGACGCACTTGCTAAAAAAAGATCGAAACCACGTGAGAGATATTTAACTGTAATGGATATTGCCGAAGAAATGCAAAGTGGGGAAACCAGAGATTTAGACGCAATAAAAGATAAAAGCACTTTTATAGGAGCAGAAGAAAAATGAAAATTATTGCTGTAGCTGGCGGTTCCGGCTGCGGGAAAACGCTTTTTACCGCATTAATGGTTGAGCGTTTGCCAAAAACTGTGGTGTTGCCTTTGGACAGTTACTACTATGACCGGCCGGATCATATTCCTTCTGATGAGTACGATTATGATGGATCACAAGCTTTCGATTTTGATCTTTATCAACAGCATATAGCTCAGTTGTCTGCCGGAAAATCAGTGTTGAAACCTTATTTTGCTTATGAAACAGGAAAACGTTCGACTGAATTTACGGAAATTGTACCGGACAAATATCTGATTATTGAAGGTTTACACGTACTGCTACGCCCAAATATCCGCCAGTTGCTTTCCTTTTCCTTTTATCTGGAGTCACCTTTAGATGTTGCCGTCAGCCGCAGGTGTCTGAGAGATATCAAGGATTACGAAGTTAGCGCTGAGTACAGTCTTAATCAATATCTAAATTTTGTACGACCAGTTTTTTTTGAGCAGATTCAACCCACAAAACAATACGCTGATTTAATCGTTGAAAATAGTTACGAGACGCGTCTTGATCTGTTTATCGATAATTATTTAGCAGACAACGAACTGTAATTCAGTACATGCACAGCACATTGCATGTACTATTTTTAATAATTCTACCTGACACTCTGAATTAAACACAGAAAATGGAACTTCTTAAACGTTACTCAATCTCTTTCGCAATTGCAGGTTTGCTGCTTTATTTTTTTACAATCTGGGTTGAGGAAAAGCATGAAGCCAGTATGCCGCATAATTTATCCACGAAAAATGAGGAGATTGTGTCAATCCAGCTGAAGCCTAAACGTTATTTTGAAAAGTGCGTTGATCTTCGTCCTGTGCAGCAACTGGAGTATGGTTTTAACGCGAACGGTGCATTGTCGTTTAACCTCCATTTTCATGAGGAAGGCGAACAGTACTATCCTGTCAAAGAAGATTCTGTCAGTGAACTGGAAAAAACATTTCAAGTAGAAAAGAGGGGTTATTATTGTTTGAAGTGGGGTAATCCCGGCAGTGAAGATATTGAGATGGACTATCATTTCAAAATCCTGAATGCCTCCGCAGTCAGTGAATAAATAATGCTAAATTATCGACATTGACAACTCAAAGTGTTAGCATAAAAGGATTGCGAGAGTGGTGGAATTGGTAGACACGCCAGATTTAGGATCTGGTGCCGAAAGGTGTGGGGGTTCGAGTCCCCCTTCTCGCACCATGAATCAGAAAAGATCAGTGACTTTAGATTCTCAGTTCAAGTTAATACGATATCGAGTTTACTTGTGCTTTTTCTCGTTACTTCTCCTTGCGGGCTGCAGCAGTTCCGGCAGCAGTTTTAATTATAATTATCCTACCGGACAACAGCAAAGAGTTCTTGAACTCTGTGCCCTAGTTTTTACCGATCCTTATTATCAGTATATTTCACCCTCCCGCCGAGTTAAACTCAAAAGATTCAGGACAACATCATGGGGCTTCTGGGCAACCTTTGCAGACTCCCGTACCTACAGAGTTCCAATTGTTTCCGGACTTGCAGAAGGAAAAGATTATTACTGCAATTACCGTCCAGCTCCAACTGCATGCGCCTCACGCAATGATTGGGATGAACGGTGTGAATGGGATCAGACAGCCCATCCAAGCCGCTTTCAATAATTGAACAGACGAATTTTATTCAAATTCTGAAACGTCCAGATCAGTAGCAATCACTGCAATCGTATCCCATATTTTGACGTGTGCGCGTCCGGTGCGTGTAACGAGTACACCGTCTATTTCTGATTTAATTTCCACTGCTGGAGCCGCAATATCGGTCAAACTGTGAATTCGTCCGATGATTTGCCCAGCTGATACTGTGTCCCCCAACTCAATCAAAGTTTCGTAAAAACCTTCTTGCGGAGCCATCAAATAGCCTCCGAAATCAGGGGTTTGCATGAATCTGCTTTCCGGAACAGGTTTACCGTCTGCTGCTATAATTTCAAAATGACGCAGCAGATTACGAATTCCGTTTTCCGCAATTTTGAGTGTGCGTGGACTGACAAAACCACCACCGCCAAGTTCTGTGGAAAGGAATATTTTTCCGGAATCTTCAACAGCAGTATCAAGCATGCCTTTGCTGTCCAGTTCCTGCAGCACAAGACTTAGCGGCGCACCAAAACTTTTTGCGGCAAGTATAGTTTTTTTCAGCAGTTCCGTGTCTTCCAGTTTGTGCAAAACAGTGCATGGTTCAAAAATCATGGAGTTTCCGCCGGAATGAAAATCTAGTACAATGTCGCTCCGCATTACCAGTTCACGGAAAACAAAATCTGCAATTTTCTGAGTCATTGAACCTTCCGGATTCCCCGGAAAGGAGCGGTTCATGTTTAAACCATCTACCGGAGAAAGACGCGTTCCTGCCAAAATTGCGGGAAAGTTGAGATAAGGTACAATGATAACTTGGCCCTGAATGTCTTCCGCATTCAGTTCATTCGCCAATTTTCTTAAGGCAATCGGACCTTCGTATTCATCACCATGATTGCCTCCGGTAAAAAGTACGGTAGGCCCATCACCATTCCGGATAATAATCACCGGCAGCAACAGCGAACCCCAACCAGAAGTATTGGTCGAATGCGGAATTTTAAGCGCAGTAATGTGTTTTCCGTCTTGCTTAAAGGTCTGATTTTCTGTGAGAGTTAAGGACATATCAGCAGTAAAATAAATTTAGAGAGTTGCAATATCTTCTAGACGTGAAGCATATTCCTGACTCAGGAGATGCTCTCCTTCAAGCAGGTAATTCAGATATTCAACTGTGGGGCGTGATTCAGGTCCGGTATTGAGGGCAACATAGGCAACTGCCGGCATCTTTCTTCCGGAAAGGTCAATGACTTCAATATCAAGGCGCTTGTATTGTTGCTCAGCAACGCCTTCATAAGTGTCCATGGTCAAAAGGTCATCTTCTTTGACAAAATATAAAATACCTTCAACCTCATCACCGGATGAAACTTTAATATTGGCTTTCCCTCCATCGGCAGATTGTTTATTAAAGGCAAGCAGGTAATCCTGCAGGGTCACAGCGATACGTGACGGCGACCAACCGAGTCGGTGACGGATACGCCGGGCACTCATGTTTGATCCGTAAGCAAAATAATGCAACATTGTTATTTCAATTTTGAGTTAATAATGAACGCTCAGCATCTGTAAAAAATGAAATTTTCGCAAGTTTTTTGCTTTCCTTCAAATTTTGTTCACATTTTCATGTTAGGCTAACAGTAGCTTTTTAATTTTTGAGCAAAGTTGATTGTTTAATAAAAAGGTTGAAATCTTAATTCTAATGAGTTTAACTTTTAAAATATTCTCTTCGACAGAATTGACACAGTTTGAGGACTTTAGGACATCAATTTAGTTAAATGGAAATAATTACTGGAAGATGATGAAAATTGGTTTAAGCTGGAAACTATTTGGGGTATTGCTTTTAAACGCGGCAGTCATTGTTGGAGTAATGGCGGGTGCCATACATTTCAGTGTTTCTAGAAACTTTGAAGAATATGTACGGGAATTTGACCGTGAGCGTTTTGAGGCTGTTGCCGGTGTTTTGGAAGCAGAATATGCTGAGTCCAAAAGCTGGAAACTCAAAGGGCAATCACCTCAACGCTGGCTCAGGGGCTTAGGTTTTCGGACTCCTTCGAGGTCTTATGAATTTTTTCAACTTGGATTTCCAGGACCGGATATGATGATTTCTCAAGACTGGATCTTTCTGGGCAAGGGTTCAATGCAGGAGCACCAAATGATGCAGCGTCGACTTCCACTCCGCAGACGAAACCAAGACCCGCAAATCCGTCCTTCACGACGTTATTCGTCAAATAACCACGGTGCAGGAGAAATATTGATTTTAATGGACGCAAAACAAAAGCCACTCTGGGGGCCGGAGCTGAAGCGTAAACCTGATTTATTTAAAGCACTACGCTATCAAGGTAAAGTTGTCGGCTGGCTGGGTATGGTAACTGAGGGCGCAATGGAACGCTCAAGTCATGCGCACTTTTTGCGACAACAGCAACAGATGCTAAGAATTCTGGCGGTTGCTGCAGTACTTACTGCGGCATTGATTGCGTTTTTGCTGTCACGTTATCTATTGCGTCCAGTACGAAAATTGACGGAAGGTACTCACGCAATCGCAGAACGGCGTTTTGATACTCGTGTAACAATCAATTCGTCTGATGAGTTTGGTCTACTGGCTGCGGATTTTAACGAAATGGCCGAAACTCTTGATTCATTTGAACAACAACGTCAACAATGGATTTCGGATATTTCACATGAACTTGGAACTCCTTTGTCAGTGCTGCGTGGAGAAATTGAAGCAATGCAGGACGGTATTCGAGAACCAAATCCGGAACGTTTTGAATCTCTTCATGCAGAAGTACTGCATTTAGCACGTATTGTGGATGATCTAAAATTACTCAGCCGTGCCGAAGCAGGCCAACTTAATTTATGTAAAGTGGAACTGGATCCTGTTAAACTTCTTCAACAAGCACTGGAACAATATGCAGATCGGCTGGCGGAAAGTGGAATCACTATTCAAAACCAATTACCGCAGCAATCCGGAAAAACCGCGATGGTTGATCCGGATCGTTTCAGGCAGGTATTCCTGAACTTGCTGGAAAATGTGGTGCGTTATGTTAACTCTCCTGCTACTTTGACAGCACGCAGCAAAATTACGGCGGATAGTTTAACGCTGATTTTGGAAGACTCAGGTCAGGGTGTGCCTGAAGATGCGTTGAGCAATCTGTTTGATCGTTTTTACCGCACAGACTTTTCCAGGAATCGTGAAACAGGTGGAAGCGGGCTTGGGCTCGCGATTTGCAAAAATTTAATTGAAGCTCATGGAGGCAGCATTCATGCGGAATCGGTTGAACCTCATGGTTTGCGTATGGTGATTAACATAGAAACTGCAGTAGATCCTGAATAACAATGAATAAAAAAATGACTAAAATACTTATTGTTGAAGATGAAAAAAAAATTGCGGAACTGTTGAGCGATTACCTTAGACAAACGGGTTATGAAACTCACATCCTCCTGCGTGGAGATGAAGTGATACCATGGGTTAAAAAAAATGAAGTTGAGATGATCCTACTGGATCTGATGCTGCCGGGAATGCATGGAATTGAAGTCTGCAGAGGGCTGAGGCAATTTTCCCAAGTACCGATCATTATGGTGACTGCACAAACAGAAGAAATCGACCGCTTGTTAGGACTGGAGTTAGGTGCGGATGATTACGTCAGCAAACCCTTCAGTCCGCGTGAAGTAGTGGCCAGAGTAAAGGCTGTTTTACGCCGTGCCGCTCAACCTCCTGTTCCGGAAAACACACTCAATGCAGGTATCCTGAAACTGGACGAAGAAACTCATCAAATTTGGGTTAGTGGTAAAGAAGTTGATTTTACACCAGTTGAGTTTGGTTTGTTGAAAGTACTGATGTCACGACCGGAACGTGTATTTACGCGTGAAGAATTATTGAACAAAGTGCAGGGCTACGATTTTATAGGTTATGACCGTACCATCGACACACATGTAAAAAATTTACGCAGGAAACTTGCTAAACATGGTGTAGAAGAATGCATAGTTTCAGTTTACGGTGTTGGTTACCGCTACCATATTCCTACCGCTTGAAGAATTAAATCAGCTTAATAATTGATGTATTGGTAAAAACTCAAATAATAGTGTCATTTCGACCGTAGGGAGAAAAACTATTTTATGTTACCATTCTAATATAATTAAGATTTCTCCCGACGGTCGAAATGACAAATTTGTGTTTCAGATATTTTACGTATGCATCATAATTAGTTCAATAGATCTGTAGATTTGTCCTGCTTTCAAATATCTTAATCTAAATTATTACAGCATCAGCCAACTCCTGGATCCACACGAGTTATTGTCAAAAGTGGTGTTTGAGTTAAAAATCAAGCGGCAATCCGGATTTCCGGAATCACCTCGATTCCATCAGAGAATTGTACACCTTCAATCACCTTTGCCAGGTAATCAAAGCCACGTAA
>Ga0209046_1000488_pt1 | contig 21343 bp, 20 predicted proteins | sample SaaInlV_200m_DNA_5_FD_184669 | JGI IMG/M metagenome (GOLD analysis project Ga0209046, IMG submission 184669) | Marine microbial communities from expanding oxygen minimum zones in the Saanich Inlet - Saanich Inlet SI073_LV_150m_DNA (SPAdes) (version 2) | ecosystem: Environmental > Aquatic >... | reverse complement strand
GAATAAAAAGGGACGGTACCCTTTATTATAAAGTTTTGTTATAATTCCTGCATGCCAAGACAAGCTAGAAACGTATTTGCCAATATTCCCCACCACGTTACTCAACGGGGTAATCGTAAAGAGGACGTTTTCTTTTCTGATATCGATAAAGACTATTACCTAAAACTCTTAAAACAATATTCTCAAGAGCATGAAGTTGAGGTGTTGGCTTACTGTTTAATGACAAACCACATTCACCTTATCTTGAAGCCTTCGACCGAGGAGGGCTTGCAAAAGGTGTTGAAGCCTTTGCATATGCGTTATTCACAGTATATTAATAAGAAAAAAAATTGGTCTGGTCATTTGTGGCAAGGGCGGTATTTTTCTTCCGCACTGGATGAGCAATACACTTATTATGCATTTCGATATGTTGAGAATAATCCTGTGCAAGCAAAGATGGTTTCGAAAGCGACAGATTATCAATATTCAAGCGCAAGACATCATTGTGGATTGCTGACTAATAAGCTAATTTCTAAGTATGATATTGGTGTGAGCAAGCAGGAATATGAAGCATATCTAGAGCAAACGACTGATCAAACAAGCGTTGATATTTTACGTCGTAATGTGAATAAGGGCTTACCTTGTGGTAGTAACGAGTTTGTTGCTGAACTAGGAAAGAAACTGGGCAGAGATTTATTTTTTAAACAGATTGGTAGGCCAAAAAAGGGTACCGTCCCCTTTTAGAATATGAACGACTATTTATTAATTCATATTGTTTTGTTACTTGCCATTGCTGTAGCAATTGTGGCGTTGTCTAGACGCCTACATTTTCCACCAATTTTGGGTTATATCATCGTTGGTATCATCGTTGGGCCGAATGGATTTGGTTGGATTGATAAAGAAGAAAATATTGAGCTATTGGCTGAGTTTGGTATTGTATTTTTGCTATTTGCCATTGGTTTAGAATTTTCCCTTGCGCAAATGATTTCCATGCGCCGACAGGTGTTTGGGCTGGGTACGGTGCAGGTGGTGACAACTGCACTTTTGGTGTACTTGGTTGGTTATTTATCAGGCCTAGATACTAATACGAATATTGTGATTTCTAGTGCGTTTGCTTTGTCTTCAACGGCGATTGTGATCAAACAACTGACTGAGCAGTCTGAGATTCATTCTCGCCATGGGCGCTCTGCTTTGGGTGTGTTGATTTTCCAAGATATTATTGCTATTCCGCTGTTGATCTTAATACCGGCTTTGGCGTTAAGTGGTGTGGGCGACAATACGCTTGGCATGACTTTGGGTTTTGCTTTTTTGAAAGGTGTGGTTGTGGTGGTGATCATGCATTTGATTGGCAAGTATTTACTCAGGCCGTTGTTTCATGAAGTGGCTTCTGCAAAATCACAAGAGTTATTTACCTTAACAGTTTTGACCGTTGCATTAGGCGCTGCTGCCTTTACTGAACAGATGGGCTTGTCGATGACGTTGGGTGCATTTTTGGCCGGCATGATGCTGAGTGAGACAGAGTATCGTCACCAGATTGAATCGGACATTCGTCCGTTCCAAGATATTTTGCTGGGCTTGTTTTTTGTGACGGTGGGCATGCTGATTTCACTGGAAGTTTTGCAGCAGCATTTTGGCTTAATTATTGCTATTACGCTTGGCATTATGCTGCTCAAAGGTGTGGTGTTGTACGCGGTTGCCAGACTATTTAAAAAAGAAGGCGGTGTGGCGTTGCGCATTGCACTTTCTTTGTCACAAGTGGGCGAGTTTGGTTTGGTGCTGATGACGCTGGCGTTTACTTATAAATTATTACCGATAGAGATGGGTAATATCTTATTAACAGCAGCGGTGTTGAGTATGTCTATGGCACCTTTCTTGCTGAAGTTTAATGGGAAAATATGCAAAGCATGGCATAAGGATTCTTATTCGGCCAATCATCATGAGATTGAACGAACCATTATGGACAACAGCCAGCACCTTGATCAGCATGTGATTTTGTGTGGGTTTGGCCGTGTGGGGCAAACGGTGAGTCGTTTTTTATCCAAATCAAACAAGCCTTTTATTGCGCTAGATATGGATATTAAACGCGTCCATGAAGCACATGCTTCGGGTGAGAGTGTGTACTATGGTGACGCGGCTAAAGAAACGATTTTGCAAGCGGCGTACCTTAATAAGGCGCAGATTGTTATCATCACCTTTAGTGATTTTCATGCATCGATTAAAATTCTAAAAAACATACGACGTATGGATAAAGTTATCCCAATTCTAGTGCGTACGCCTGATGATTCTCATGTGAATGAGTTGCTAGAAGCGGGTGCGAATGAGGTGATTCCAGATACGTTTGAGTCGAGCATTATGCTGGCTTCGCATCTGATGTTAATGATCGGCGAGCCACCTAGAAAAGTGTTTAGAGAAGTTAGGGATATTCGTAAAAATCGTTATAGCTTGCTGGAGAGTTTTTACCCAGGTGAAGATGACAATCCGATGGAACAACACCAAGTAATGAAGGGTGTTATTCATGCCATTATTTTAAGTGCCGATGATTTTGCAACGGGCAAGGCGATTGGCGATCTTGCATTTGACCAATTTGACATTCAAGTGCAGGCTATTAAGCGCGGTAGTATTCGAGGTGATAATCCTTCGGATGAAACCCGATTAAGAATAGATGATTATCTAGTGCTCAGTGGTACGCCAGAAGACATGGAACGTGTTGAGTTATATTTGACAACAGGAGAGGATTAGCCAAACTGTGGTGTAAACAACAAACAAGCTAAACGCACTTGATTGATTTTGGGTTTTGGGTATAATTATTCAGTTTTGTTCGAGGAAATTATATGCCATCACGCAGAGATCTAGCAAACGCAATTCGCGCCCTAAGTATGGACGCAGTCCAAAAAGCAAATTCAGGCCACCCGGGTGCACCAATGGGTATGGCAGATATTGCTGAAGTACTTTGGAACGATCACATGAAGTACAATCCAACTAGCTCTAAGTGGGCAGATCGTGACCGTTTTGTTTTATCAAACGGCCACGGCTCAATGCTTATGTATTCGTTACTACATTTAACGGGTTTCGAATTAAGCATGGATGATATCAAAGATTTCCGTCAATTACACGCTAAAACTGCAGGCCACCCTGAGTATGGTTACGCTGAAGGTATTGAAACAACAACTGGCCCATTAGGTCAGGGCATTACTAACGCTGTTGGTATGGCAATTGCTGAGCGCACATTAGGCGCACAATTCAACAAGCCAGGTCACACAATTGTTGACCACAACACTTATGTATTTATGGGTGATGGTTGTTTAATGGAAGGCTTGTCACATGAATCATGTGCAATGGCTGGTACCTTAGGCTTAGGTAAATTAATCGCATTCTGGGATGACAACGATATTTCAATTGATGGCCACATTGGCGATTGGATGGAAAAAGGCGTTCCAGGACGTTTTAAATCATACGACTGGCATGTTGTTGCAGTTGATGGTCATGATGCAGATGCAATCAGCAAAGCGATCACTGAATCTAAAGCGGTGACAGATAAGCCAAGTTTGATTTGTTGTAAAACAACAATTGGCTTTGGTTCACCAAATTTAGCAGGTACACACGATTGTCACGGCGCACCATTAGGTGATGAAGAAATCGCGGCAACACGTAAGCAATTAGGTTGGGAGCATGCTCCATTTGAAATCCCTGCTGATGTATACGCAGGTTGGGATCATAAAGCACAGGGCGCTACAGATGAAGCGGCTTGGAATGATGCATTTGCAGCATATAAGGCCGAGTTCCCTGAAGACGCATCAGAATTTGAGCGTCGTATGGCAGGCACATTGCCCGCTAATTTCGAAACGGAAATGGATAAGTTTATTGCTAACACTCAAGATGAAATGCCAAACATCGCATCACGTCAAGCGTCACAAAAAGCAATCGAAGCGATGGGCCCATTATTACCAGAGATGTTTGGTGGCTCAGCTGACTTAACAGGCTCAAACTTAACTAACTGGTCAGGCACTGTTAAAGTAAATGCAGACAATGCTAACGGTAACTACATCTCTTGGGGTGTACGTGAGTTTGGTATGGCACACATGATGAACGGTATGGTTCTTCATGGTGGTTTTAAAGTTTACGGTGCAACATTCTTCATGTTTATGGAGTTCATGCGTAACGCGTTACGCATGTCGTCACTGATGAAGATTGGCACAATTTATGTTTACACACATGACTCTATCGGTCTGGGTGAAGACGGCCCAACACACCAACCAGTTGAGCAAATGTCAACGATGCGTATGATTCCTGGTTTCCATTCTTGGAGAGGTTGTGATGCAATCGAATCAGCAGTATCTTGGAAGATGGCAATGTTGAGAGGTAGTGCACCAACAGGTTTGGTATTCTCACGTCAAGCTTTAACACCTCAACCACGTACGGCTGAGCAAGTAGCTAACATTGAGAAAGGTGGTTACGTGCTTAAAGATTGTGACGGCGATGCTGACATTATCTTTATCGCAACGGGTTCTGAAGTTGGTTTAGCAGTAGAAGCTGCTGAGGCAATGGACGCAAATGTGCGTGTGGTTTCAATGCCTTGTACAAATGCTTATGACGAGCAAGATCAAGCATACAAAGATTCTGTATTAACACCAGGCACTAAGCGTATTGCAATTGAAGCAGGCGTTGGCGATGGCTGGTACAAGTATGTTGGTATCGACGGCGGTTTGGTTTGTATGACAACCTTTGGCGAATCTGCACCAGCAGGCGACCTATTCAAAGAATTTGGCTTTACCGTAGACAACGTTGTTGCGACTGCTAAAAACGTATTAGGTTAAATAAAGAATTGAACAAAGTGGTTGCATGCAATCTCTTTGTTTTAATAAAAATTACATCCTTTTGGTGTAATCGTAATAGAAGTAAATAAAAAGTAAATAGGAGTAAGAAAAGATGGCAATAAAAGTAGGTATTAACGGTTTTGGTCGTATTGGTCGCATGGTGTTCCGTGCAATTGCAAAAGATTTTCCAGAATTAGAAGTAGTCGGTATTAACGACTTATTAGACAACGATTACTTAGCATATATGCTTAAGTATGACACAGCACACGGTCGTTTCGACGGTGAAGTAGCGGTAGAGGGTAACAACTTTGTTATCGACGGCAAGAAGATTCGTCTTTCAGCTGAGCGCAACCCTGCAGATTTAGCATGGGGCGACATCGACGTAGACGTAGCAATTGACTGTACTGGTTTCTTCTTAACTGAAGAGTCTTGTCAGCCACACATTGATGCTGGCGCTAAGAAGGTAGTTCAATCAGCACCTTCTAAAGATGGCACACCAATGTTTGTATACGGTGTTAACCACACTGAGTACGCTGGTCAAGCAATCGTTTCTGCAGCTTCATGTACAACTAACTGTTTAGCACCAATTGCTAAAGTTATCAATGATAACTGGGGCTTAAAGCGTGGCTTAATGACGACTGTTCATGCTTCAACTGCTACACAGAAAACTGTTGACGGTCCTTCTATGAAAGATTGGAGAGGTGGACGTGCAGTATTTGAGAACATCATTCCTTCATCAACAGGTGCTGCTAAAGCAGTAGGCATAGTTTTACCAGAGCTTAACGGCAAATTAACTGGTATGGCTTTCCGTATTCCTTCAGTTGACGTTTCAGTGGTTGATCTAACTTGTGAGTTAGACAAGCCTGCAACATACGAAGAAATTTGTGCAGCAATTAAAGAAGCTTCAGAAGGCTCAATGAAAGGTACATTACAGTACACAGAAGACATGGTGGTTTCATCAGACTTCCGTGGTGTAAGTGCTTCTTCAATTTTTGACGCTAATGCCGGTATTGCACTTGACGATACATTTGTTAAGGTTGTTTCTTGGTACGATAACGAGTATGGTTACACGTGTAATATGCTTCGTTTAGTTGAGCATATTGCTTAACTAATAAAAAATTACGGCTCGCTAATGCGGGCCGTGTTTTTATGTCAGATTTATATATTCGAGACTCTCAACTTAGTGTTGATGAAGTGATTGAAAATTTAAAAGAAGCCGTTCCAAACAATCAGTTTGGAATTTTGCATTCTTACGATATTAAACAAACGCTGGCTGGTAAAGGCCAAGAGTTGACCCAAGAATGTCACGTGTTTGAAGTTTGCAACCCAAAGGTTGCAAAAGATATCCTTGAAAAGGATATGAATTTGGCAACAGTGTTGCCGTGCCGAATTTCGGTATTTACACAGGATGGCGCTACTAAAGTTGGATTAGCACTGCCCTCTAAACATATTACTCAATTGTCAGATGCCGATGACTTGTCATCACTGATCGAGCCAGTTGAACAAAGCCTGATTAAAATTATTGATCAGTCTATTGTGTAGTAAGCATAAATAAGCAGGAGAATTATTATGTCAGTTATCAATTTATCAGATTTAGATTTAAGCTCAAAAAGAGTATTGATTCGTCAGGATCTTAACGTGCCTATCAAAGATGGCGTGGTTACTAGTGACAAGCGTATTAAGGCCTCATTGCCAACCATTGAGATGGCAATGAAACAAGGTGCTAAAGTAATGTTAATGTCACATCGTGGTCGCCCAACTGAAGGTGAAGCGAGTGATGAATTTACTTTGCAGCCTGTTGCTGATCGTTTAACAGAGTTACTAGGCGTTAATGTTCGTTTAGAAACTAACTGGTTAGATGGTATTGAGATGAATGATGGCGACGTTGTGCTTTGTGAAAATGTTCGTTTTAACGAAGGCGAAATGGCAAATGGTGATGATCTTTCTAAGCGCATGGCAGCGATGTGTGATATTTTTGCGATGGATGCATTTGGTACGGCGCACCGTGCACAAGCTTCAACTCATGGCGTGGCTAAGTATGCGCCGGTTGCTTGTTCTGGTCCGTTATTATCAGGCGAGCTTGAAGCACTAGGCAAGGCACTAGACAACCCTAAGCGCCCAATGGTGGCGATTGTTGGTGGTTCTAAAGTATCAACTAAATTAACAGTTTTAGAATCTTTATCTAAAATTGTTGACCAGTTGGTTGTTGGTGGCGGTATTGCTAATACCTTTATTGCAGCTCAAGGCCATAACGTTGGTAAATCATTGTGTGAGCATGATTTAATTCCAACGGCTAAAAAGTTGATGGAAGATTGTGAGATTCCTGTGCCCACTGATGTAGTTTGTGGCAAGGAATTTTCAGAAACAACACCGGCAGAAACCAAAGCATCTGACGCAGTGGTTGATGATGATATGATGTTTGACATTGGCCCAGATTCAGCGGCTGAGTTAGCTGAGATTATGAAAAATGCTGGTACAATTGTTTGGAATGGCCCAGTGGGCGTATTTGAGTTCGATCAATTTGAAGGTGGTACTAAAACATTGGCAATGGCAATCGCCGAGTCTGATGCGTTTTCAATTGCAGGCGGTGGTGACACGTTAGCGGCAGTTGATAAATATGGCATTGAAGATAGAATTAGTTACATCTCAACCGGCGGTGGTGCATTCTTAGAATTCTTAGAAGGCAAAAAATTACCAGCAGTAGAAATTTTAGAAAAAAGAGCAGCGGAGTAAAACTTGGCAAGAAGAACCAAAATATTAGCAACACTTGGCCCGGCAACGGATAAAGAAGGCGTCTTAGAAAGTATTCTAGCTGCAGGTGTTAACGTGGTTCGAATTAACTTTTCGCATGGTAGTGAAGAAGAGCATTTAGGCCGTGTCAAAGCGGTACGTGAGTGGGCGCAAGCCAACAACACTTACGTGGGTGTTTTGATGGATCTTCAAGGTCCTAAAATCCGTACTGCTTGCTTTAAAGGTGGTATTAAAATCCAGCTTAATAATGGTGACTCATTTGCCTTAGATGCTGATATGGATGAAAACTCCGGCAATCAAGATTCAGTTGGTATTGCTTATAAAACACTGCCTCAAGAAGTCAAACCTGGCAATATGTTATTGTTAGACGATGGTAAAGTCGTTCTAGAAGTGACCAGTATTGAAGGCAATAAAATCAATACTGTTGTTACTCAAGGCGGGCCTTTGTCTGACAAGAAAGGCATCAACCTTCGTGGCGGTGGCTTGTCAGCCAATGCATTAACTGAAAAAGACAAGAAAGATATCTTTACCGCTGCCAAAGCTAAAGCGGATTATGTGGCGTTGTCGTTCCCAGTGAGTGGTGATGATGTGCGTGAAACTAAAAAATTATTAGCTGAGGCTGGCGCACATGCAGGCGTTATTTCTAAAATTGAACGCGCTGAAGCGTTAGTAGAAGAAACTATTTTAGATATTATTAATGAGTCTGCTGGCATCATGGTGGCACGTGGTGACCTTGGTGTAGAGATTGGCGATCCGCAATTACCGGCACAACAAAAAAGATTAATCAAATTGGCCAGATCAAACGATCGTATTGTGATTACCGCTACGCAGATGCTTGAGTCAATGATTGAAAACCCTATCCCAACACGTGCAGAAGTATTTGACGTGGCAAATGCGGTATTGGATGGTACTGATGCAGTTATGCTTTCAGCAGAGACAGCTGCAGGTGATTACCCAGAAAATGCAGTTAATACAATGCATGATGTTTGCCTAGAGACTGAGAAAAATCCAATCGCAAAAACTTCACACCACAGACTTCATGAGCAATTTGAAGGTGTAGACGAAACCATTGCCATGAGCTCTATGTATGCAGCTAATCACTTAGGTGTTAGAGTGGTGGCGGCATTGACAGAAACTGGAAAAACAGCCATGTGGATGTCAAGAATGAGTTCAAATATTTCAATTTTTGCCATGAGCGACAATGTTCAAACATTGCGCAAAGTAACACTATATCGTGGTGTTTATCCATGTGGCATTGAAAAGAGTAATGCTAACGACTGGTCTCAAGTGAATGGAAAAGTGATCGATACACTGATAAAAAACGAGGTTGTAAAAGATGGCGATTTGGTCATATTGACCAAAGGAATGTATAAAGACGAATCAGGTGGAACCAACATGATGAAGATTCTTCGTGTGGGTGATACTAATTATTAAAACAGTAAAAATAAGAAAGGAGTAAATATATGATAATTTCATTAAGAGAATTATTGGATCACGCAGCAGAAAATGGTTACGGAATGCCTGCGTTTAACGTTAACAACATGGAGCAAGTTCATGCGATCATGCAAGCGGCTGAAAAAACTAACAGCCCAGTGATTATGCAGGGTTCTGCAGGCGCACGTTCTTACGCAGGTGAGCCGTTCTTACGTCACCTAATTATTGCGGCGACTGAAATGTACCCAAACATTCCAGTAGTAATGCACCAGGATCACGGTTCTGAGCCAGATATTTGTTTGCGTTCAATTCAATCAGGTTTTTCATCAGTAATGATGGATGGTTCTTTAGAAGCTGACATGAAAACACCAGCAAGTTTTGAATACAACGTTGCGGTAACAGCCGAAGTTGTGAAAATGGCACACGCAGGTGGTGTTTCAGTAGAAGGTGAATTAGGTTGTTTAGGTTCATTAGAAACTGGCATGATGGGTGAAGAAGATGGCCACGGTGCTGAAGGTAAATTAGACCTTGATATGTTATTAACTTCTGTTGAAGAAGCGGCTGACTTTGTAAAAGCAACAAACGTTGATGCATTAGCAATCGCGATTGGTACTTCACATGGTGCATACAAATTTACAGCTGAGCCAACAGGCGATGTATTGCGTATTGACCGTATTAAAGAAATTCACGAACGTTTACCAAACACTCATTTAGTGATGCATGGTTCTTCATCGGTACCACAAGAATGGTTAGAAATCATTAACTCACATGGTGGTGATATGGGCCAAACTTATGGTGTTCCAGTTGAAGAAATTCAAGAAGGCATCAAGAACGGCGTACGTAAAGTGAACATCGATACAGATTTACGTATGGCTTCAACAGGTGCAGTACGTAAGCATTTGATTGAAAACGCATCAAACTTTGATCCACGTAAATTCTTAAAAGATTCAACAGCAGCAATGTCTGACATTTGTGCAGCACGTTTTGAAGCATTTGGTTCTGCAGGTAATGCAGATAAAATCAAAGTATCTTCATTAGACACAATGAGTCAAAGATATGCAGCAGGTGAGTTAGACGCTAACATTAAGTAAGCATCTAAGCATCAAGCTTGAAAGGCTCGTTTTTATAACGGGCCTTTTTCGTTTTTCAGGTGATACAATAAATTATGCAAATCAATAAGCATTATTCAGTAATTGTAATTGGCGGTGGCCATGCTGGTACCGAAGCCGCCCTGGCTTCTGCGCGCATGGGTGTAAGCACGTTGTTGATTACGCATAATATTGAAACATTGGGTCAAATGAGTTGTAACCCTGCGATTGGCGGGATTGGTAAAGGCCATTTGGTTAAAGAAATTGATGCCATGGGCGGCGCAATGGCGAGCGCTATTGATAAGGCTGGTATTCAATTTAGAACTTTGAATGCTTCTAAAGGGCCTGCCGTACGTGCAACTAGAGCGCAAGCAGATCGTGTTTTGTATAAAGCGGCTATTCGTTATATTTTAGAGAATCAAGAAAATCTGTCTTTATTCCAACAAGCAGTTGATGATCTTATTATTGAGAATGATGTAATCAAGGGTATTAAAACTCAAATGGGTTTAAATTTCTTGGCTGATAAAGTTATTCTCACCTCAGGTACTTTTTTGGGCGGTGTGATTCATATTGGTCAATCTAATTTTGAAGGCGGTCGAGCGGGTGATGCACCATCCAACCCTTTATCAAGAACACTTAGATCTTATGATCTTGGTGTGGGCAGGTTAAAAACTGGCACGCCACCAAGGTTAGATGGACGCACGATTGATTTTGGCATACTGCAGCCACAACCAGGCGACACCCCATTGCCGACTTTTTCTTTTATGGGGAAATTATCAGATCATCCTGAGCAAATCCCTTGTTATATTACTCATACTAATGAAAAAACACACGACTTTATCCGTAAAGGGTTGAAAGATTCGCCGATGTACACGGGCAATATTGAAGGCATCGGCCCACGTTATTGTCCATCGATTGAAGACAAAGTAGTTCGTTTTGCTGAGCGTGATTCACACCAAATCTTTGTAGAGCCTGAAGGGCTAACCACCAATGAAGTTTATCCAAACGGTGTGTCTACGTCACTACCATATGAAGTTCAAGTTGATTTTATTCGCTCTATTAAAGGTTTTGAGAATGCTCAGATTGTTCGTCCTGGCTATGCCATTGAATACGACTTCTTTGATCCGCGTGGCCTTAAGCAAACACTCGAAGTTAAAAAAATATCCGGCTTGTATTTTGCTGGGCAAATTAACGGCACTACCGGTTATGAAGAAGCCGCTGCACAAGGGTTGTTAGCTGGTGTGAATGCAGCTTGCGCTATACAAGAAAAAGATTCTTGGCACCCAAAGCGTGACGAAAGTTATATTGGCGTGATGGTGGATGACTTGATTACCAAAGGCACTAACGAGCCTTATCGTATGTTTACTTCACGCGCTGAGTACCGCCTACTTTTGCGAGAAGACAATGCAGATGAGCGCCTCACGCCTAAAGCCAGAGAGTTGGGTTTGATCGATGATATTCGTTGGCAAGCGTTTGAGAAAAAATATGATTTAATTACAAAAGAAAAACAACGTTTAAAAACTACTTGGGTGCAGGCAGACGATATGCAAGCAAGTGAAGTTTTGGGCACCAAATTAAATCATGAGTACAATCTAGAAACGCTATTGAAACGACCTAAGGTTGATTATCAACTACTTAGTAAAATTGAATCGGCACAGCCTTTTTTGCAAGACCGATTGCTGGTTGCGCAAGTAGAAAACCAGGTGAAGTATGAAGGCTATATCAAACGCCAACTTGATGAGGTTGAAAAATACCGTAAAAATGAAAACACACAACTACCAGAATCAATGGACTATGATGTGATTCAAGCGCTTTCAGCAGAGGTAAGGCAAAAATTAAGTCTTCATCGCCCAGAGACTATTGGTCAGGCTAGTCGTATTCAAGGTGTGACTCCGGCTTCTATTTCTATTCTACTGGTTTATTTAAAAACTTATAAAGTGGCGTCATGAGTGAGCTTCGACAAACCTTGCTAAGCGGTTCTGAGCAAATGGATCTGTCATTAAAAGACCAGCAAACTGAGCAGTTATTAAGCTATCTTGAGCTTATGACTAAGTGGAATAAAACCTATAATCTAAGCGCTATTCGTGATCCACAATTAGGCGTTAAAAAACACTTGCTCGACAGCTTGTCGATTTTGCCATATGTTAATGACGATTCGTTGTTGGACGTAGGCGCAGGCGCAGGCTTGCCTGGCATCGTTTTAGCGATCATGAAGCCAGTCCTTGCGGTGAGTGTACTTGATAGTGTGGGCAAAAAATGTCGATTTATGCAATTTGTAAAAACACAATTACAATTGGATAACCTTAGTGTGATTAACGAACGAGTTGAAGATTTTAAGCCTAAGGCCTGTTTTGGGCAAATCACTTCAAGGGCTTTTGCTGAGGCTGATAAAACATTAAAACTAACGAAGCATTTATTGTGTAATAATGGTCGTTACTTACTGATGAAAGGTGATCATTTTTCACAAGAAGACATACAAGGTGTGTCGATGACACCATATAAGATCAATGTGCCTGGCGTGTCAGACGATCGATTTTTATTGGAAATACAATTAGGATAATCATGAAGAAAATACTTACTTATTTATTGTTATTAATCACTATTACTATTATTGCTTTTGTCGTATTTTTTGATGGGCTAGCCAAAAGTGCAATTGAGGCTTACGCTCAAAAGTCACTTAAAACACCGGTGAGCATTGCTGAGTTTAGAAGTGATTTGTCAGTTGGAAAAATTGACATGGATTTTATTGAAGTCAAAAATCCAAGCACTTTTAAGAACGAAAATGCCTTTGTTTTAAATCATTTAAGTGCCGTCATTTCTGCCGAAAGTAACGAAGACTTAATTATTGTTGATAGCCTAGAGTTTGATGGCTTGTTATTCTCCTTGGAGCAAAATGAAAAACAGGTTAATTTAGTAGCACTGTTAAAAAACCTAGAGCAAGAGTCTAATAATTCTAGCCAGAACACCACCACTTCTAATGTTGAAAAAAACGAACAGTCTGAGACTCGAGTTATCATTAAGGATTTGCAATTTATCAATACGCAACTTAAGATCGATACACAATGGTTTAAAGATACCGTGGATGTGCCTACTGTAATTGTCCGTCACTTTGGCGGAGAGAAAGGTATCCCTCTTAATCTCGTAGGTGCAGAGTTAATGAAGACAGCATTACGCAGAATTCAAAATGAAGTTGAAAATCAAGGCTTAAAACTAGGTGAAAAAGAAATTAAAGAAGGCATACGCCGACAATTAGAAGGCGAGCTGGAAGGGTTGAAAGGAAAACTGGATGGTAAGGCCAGAGGCTGGATGAAAAAACTGGGCTTATGAAAATAATCGATTCCCATTGTCATATTGACCGCGTTGACTTAGATCAGTTTGGTGGCAACATCGAGAGCATGCTTGCCCATGCTAAAGACCTATCAGTAGAAGAGTTTTTATGTGTTTGTATTGATCTTGAACATTTTGACGATGTGTTTTCCCTAGCAAAATTGCATCAACAAATCTACGCCTCAGTCGGTGTGCATCCAACCGAACAAGAAGGCAAAGACCCAAGTGTAGAAGAGCTACTCACGCTAGCAGATCATGACAAAATTATAGCCATTGGTGAGACTGGGCTAGATTATTTCCACATTGAAAAAGACACGGCTGATTGGCAGCGTGATCGTTTTAGACGGCATATTAAAGCCTCAAATCAATCAGGTAAACCAATGATTATCCATACGCGCGATGCCAAAGCCGACACCATCAAAATTATGCAAGAGGAAAAAGCACAAGCAGGCGTAATGCATTGTTTTGCTGAAGATTGGGAGACCGCTGAAGCGGCACTAGACTTAGGTTTTTATATTTCTTTTTCTGGCATTATTACTTTTAAAAGTGCAGCTGATTTACGTGAAGTTGCTAAAAAAGTACCCGCTGATCGTTTGCTGGTCGAAACTGATTCTCCTTATTTAACACCAGTGCCGTATCGTGGCAAACCAAACTCACCGGCTTACACCTATTATGTGGCTGAAAAATTAGCCGAAATACGTGGCACCAGTATTAATGATATTGCTGATACCACCACCGCCAATTTCAAGCAACTGTTTTCTTTATGAGCGTTAGTTTTCAAACCGTTGATGAATTTTCCGAAGGCCAACGCCTGGATAACTATTTATTAAAACATCTTAAAGGTGTGCCGAAGTCACATATTTACCGAGTGATTCGAAAAGGTGAAGTGCGAGTTAACAAAGGCAGAAAAAAAGCAGAGTATAAATTACAACTGGATGACGTGGTGCGAATCCCGCCGATCCGAGTATCAGAATCAGGCCAAGTTGAAGCGTCAGATAATCTTAAGCAGTTACTAACTGACAGTATTTTGTATGAAGACAAAGGCCTGTTAATTATTAACAAGCCAAGTGGTTTGGCTGTGCACAGCGGTAGTGGTGTCACCATTGGTGTGATTGAAGCCTTGCGTAGCATGTACAAAGACCCAGTTGAATTAGTGCACCGACTCGATCGAGCAACCTCAGGCATTTTACTGATTGCAAAAAAACGCAGTGTCTTAAAGAACCTGCACGAGCAACTCAGCCAGCATCAGATGGAAAAGCGCTACACCGCTTTAGTTAAAGGATCGTGGTCAAAAAAACGCCATACCATTGATGCGCCACTGTATCAAAACTCAAGATGCACTGTGGTTGATGCTAAGGGCAAAGAAGCGATTAGCCACTTCCAACCGTTAAAGAATTTTCATCAAGATAATTTTGAGGCTTCATTGGTTGAGGTTTTGATCGAGACAGGTCGAACCCACCAAATACGTGCACATGCTAAGCATGTTGATCATCCGATTGCGGGCGATGATAAGTATGGGGATTCAATTTTTGATGCCCAAGTTAAGAGTAAAGGCTTAAAGCGTTTGTTTTTGCATGCGCATCAATTAACCTTTACCAACCCACTTAGTGGAGACATTCAAAAAGTACAAGCGCCTTTAACCCAAGATTTACAGGATTTCTTGAGTCGGCTATGAGTGTTTACTTTCGCCTCATGCGTCTTGATAAGCCCATTGGTATTTATTTGCTATTGTGGCCGGCCTTATGGGCGTTATTTTTAGCTCAAGGTGGATTTCCAGATATCAAACTATTGATTATCTTTGTATTGGGCGTTACCATTATGCGTTCAGCTGGCTGTGTCATTAATGATTATGCCGATCGGAAAATTGATAAATTAATTGAACGCACACAAAATCGACCAATTACCTCAGGAGAGATTAGCGCTAAGTCGGCTTTAGTATTGTTCTTTGTGTTGATGGCTATCGCTTTTGGTTTAGTGTTGATGACTAATAACTTAACCATTCAATTAGCCTTTATTGCAGCTGGACTAGCGACACTCTACCCGTTTACTAAGCGTTGGACGCACTTGCCACAGTTTGTACTTGGTCTAGCATTTGCCATGAGTGTGCCTATGGCATTTGCTGCGACAAATGGTAATATAGCTGATGGCGCTTGGTGGATATTTGCCGCTACGGTTATTTGGACCGTAATTTACGACACCATGTATGCGATGGCAGATCGAGAAGAAGATTTGAAAATTGGGGTGAAATCTAGCGCAGTATTATTTGCAAAATTTGATAAATTGATCATTGGATTGTTACAAATTTGCTTATTATTGGTGCTTTTAAAAATTTCTGAAATTTTCAATTTAGACGTTTTTTACGACATTTCACTAATTTTAAGTGCATTTTTAATGATTTATCACCAAAAAATGATCAAAAATAGAGAGAAAATAGCCTGTTTTCGAGCTTTTTTGCATAATAATTTCATTGGCATGATTATTTTTGCTGGAATTGCATTATCTCTTATGGTGTAAGGGTTTTATTGTTGCAAATTTGAGAATTTTTTAAAATTTCGTTCATTTTTATCGACTATTTTGCATTTTTTCATCAAAAAACCTTGACAATCTTCTCATTTATAGTAAAAAGTTAATAACCAACCACAAAGGTTGGGGTTTTTATAACTAAGAGGGGAAAATATGTTAAAAAATATAACAGGTTGGATTAAAGAGTTGACAACTGCTGGTGTTGCGCTAATTGCATTAGCTGTTGTTGTTCAGATAATTTTCGGATCGACAGCTGCATTTTTACCAGGTGACGTTATCGGATCTATTGTTGGAATAGTAGGGCAGCTTGGCGGCGCAAACCTAGTCGGTTTAGTTGCTGTTGCTTTGTTATACTCACTGTTTAATAAGTAAATAACATAGTAACTCAATAAAAAACCCGCCGAAAGGCGGGTTTTTTAGTTTTGGCGTATTAGATAAGCCCAAGCAATACCCAATAATTCATGTGTTGCATTTCTTGATTTTTCTAAAGACCCTATACTAGGTGCCGATAAAAAACTTTTATTTTTCCCTCTAAAGTCAGTTGGTGCAGCAATTGGACTCATGCCCATGTTTTTAAATAAGTTCATCGCTCTGGGCATATGAGATGCTGAAGTCACTAAGACAAAAGGTTTGTCACCAACAATAGACTTAGAAAAAATTAATTCCTCCTTGGTGTCTTTTGGATTGCCATTGATGATTAAGTTTCTATTATCAATATTGCTAATTCTGGCAATTTTTGCATTGATTTCGGCATTGGTGATGGTATTGCCTGGGCCGGCAAAGCCAGTAAAGATTAGCCTAACCCTAGGATTGTTTAGTTTTCTAAAAATACTAATGCCTTCAAAAGCTCTTTTAAGGCTGGTATTGCCAATTTGGCTAGACAGTGGCCAAGCCGGATTGTCATGATGACCAGAGCCCAGTACATGGATATACTCAATATCATTATGACTGTAATCATATTTTGAATACTTATTTTCTAATGATTGTATTAAGCCGTTAGAAATAGGTGGGTAGCTAAAAAATAGCAATAAAAACAAAGACAAACTTAGGAATAATTTGGCTTTTGTGTGACTATATTTGTATAAAAAATACAAACCTAGAGCAAATGAAACTAGGATCAATCCTAGTGGCTCAACAAAGAAAGTGACGGTCTTCTTTATTAAGAACAAGATATCCATTAACAGGCTTTAGATTCCTCTTAACAATTCATTGATACTAGTTTTAGAGCGAGTTTTAGCATCTACTTGTTTTACGATCACTGCACAGTAAAGTGAGTAGCTTCCGTCTTTAGAAGGTAAGTTGCCTGAAACTACAACAGAGCCTGCAGGAATACGACCATAAGAAACCTCACTAGTTTCACGGTTAAAGATCTTGGTAGACTGCCCAATATAAACACCCATTGAAATAACAGAGCCTTCTTCAACAATCACACCTTCAACCACTTCTGATCTTGCGCCAATAAAGCAGTTGTCTTCAATAATCGTTGGGCTAGCCTGTAGTGGCTCTAATACGCCACCAATGCCTACACCACCAGAGAGGTGAACATTTTTTCCAATTTGCGCACATGAACCAACGGTCGCCCAAGTATCGACCATGGTGCCAGAATCAACATAAGCACCAATATTAACGTAAGACGGCATAAGCACTGTATTTTGTGCAATGTATGAACCGCGTCTTGCACTAGCAGGCGGTACTACACGTACACCTGTTGCTTTAAATTCTTCTGGAGTAAGGTCTGCAAATTTTGAAGGCACCTTGTCATAATATTGAGTGAATCCACCCGCCATTGGCACGTTATCTTCCAATCTAAATGATAGTAGCACGGCTTTCTTTAGCCACTCATTCACAGTCCAATTGCCAATCGCTTGTTGCTCAGCAACACGAGCTTGGCCAGAATCTAATAAATGGATTGCCTCAGCGACGGCTTCTTTAATCTCGCTACTGGCTGTTTGTGGGTTGAGGTTAGCTCTGTCTTCAAAAGCTGCTTCAATAATATCTTTCATGGTCAATCCATTAAATAAAAAATGAACATTATATCAGAGGCATGTTATTGACCCATATCAATGCATCAGCAAGTATATTAATGATATGATATTGCGAGTTTAAAAAAACGTTTTGAGGGGAGTATGAGCCAAAAGAATAATCAAGTTGATAGTCTGTACGAAGAAGGCGAGCAGTGGGTACAAAACCTAGGTGAGAAAACCGTTCATGCCAAGCGCATGAAAGGGAAATTTCGTAATATTAAATGGTTGGCCATTGCAGTTTGGTCGCCATTTTTCTTTGGCCCATATGTTACTTGGAATGGAGATCAAGCAATATTGTTTGATATGGAAAAAAGACAATATCACCTATTTGATATTACTATTTTTCCGCAAGATTTATGGATGTTAACCATGATACTGTTGTTCTTAGCTATTTTATTAGCGGCAATGACCACTGTTTTAGGTCGTGTTTTTTGTGGCTATTTTTGTTTTCAAACCATTTGGACCGACATCTTTACTTTTGTTGAAAATAAACTTGAAGGTCCGCCGGCCAAACGTCGAAAGTTAGAAAAAGCGCCTTGGAGTTTTACCAAAATTAGAATTAAAGTCAGTAAGCATATAATTTGGCTAGCAATTGCAACACTCTCAGGTGTGACTTGGATGTTGTATTTTGGTGTTTCTTGGGCTGATTATTTTGATGGCAGCATCTCTAGCACAACATTTAATATCACTGCTGCTATTTCACTCGGCGCTTATACGTTTGCAGGCCATATGCGCGAGCAGGCTTGCTTATGGATTTGCCCTTATGCACGTATCCAGGGCGCAATGGTTGACAAACAAACCATCATGCCAACTTATGACCATTATCGTGGAGAGCAGCGTGGCAAGCTTAAAAAAGGTCAATACGCAGAAGGTCAAGGTGATTGTATTGATTGTAATCAATGTGTGGCAGTGTGTCCGACGGGTGTGGATATTCGTCAAGGCCAAGAATATGGTTGTATTACTTGTGGCTTGTGTATTGATGCTTGTGATTCAGTTATGATTAAAGTCAATAAACCAACAGGGTTAATTCGTTACACTTCATTGGATGAGATGAAATTTAACAAACCACTTAAGGCGATTTATAAACGCCCTAGAGTGATTGTTTATTCGACTATTTTGTTGGTGGCATTATCAATTTTAACCTACGGGATATTCACACTTGCACCAATGGAGCTTAAAGTATTGCACGATAGGCAGCCACTATTTGTGCAGTTGTCGAATGGTGCGTACCGTAACAAGTACGAGCTTAAAGTTATGAATAAAACCGATAAACCAATGTTGGTTGATATTAGCTTTGAGAGTGAGATTGATAACTTAAAACCTATAAAAGAATTAACAAGCGTTGAAATCCCAACTGGTAATGTTAAGTCTATTTATGTTTATTTGAAAGCGTTTGAGAAGGATGTGGGTGATAATAATGATGTAATATTCTCAGTTATAAGTGACAGCGCCTCTTTGAAATATAAGTCATCATTCTTCACACCTAAGAGTGTGCGCTAATGACTTTTCAAAAAAGCCCAATAATGGTGTTAATGTTGATACTGTTTTTAACTTTAGTCGGTGCCACTGTTTATCGTGTTATTACTGCTGTTGAAACAGATCCAGGTATGGTGGTGGAAGATGCCTATTTAAGTGGAGAGCGTTATGGAGAAGTTTTAGCAGCCAAGAGGAAGTTAGATGAGCAAGGCTGGGTGTTAGACTTCTTAGTTCCAGAGCTGACTTTATATCAGACACACCAAACTTACAAAGTCAATATTTCACAGCATGATCAAGCATTGAAGAATGCCAAAGTTGTTATTGATTTTGAGCGTTCAGTAGGGCCTAAGCATCGGTTTTCTACCCCAATGAAATTTGATGGATCTTTGTATATAGCGCAAATCAGCTTGCCGTTAAAAGGCCGATGGAACGCAGTTGTTAAAATTACTAAAGATAGTTTTTCGCACGGTGATTTTAAAGAGTTGTGCGCAGTCGTTGATAAGAACGATAAAGGCTGTGACCGCTATAAAGGAAAATATATCCGTTAATCTTCGTGACAGTGATTATGGTGGTGTTCGTAAGTGGCCATTAACTCATCCATTTGATCGGCAAACAAATCATTAAACTGACTGTCTTTAATAATGGTTTCAGGCTGCCCCATGCAGCAGATATGATGATACAAACACAATACTTGAGTTGACTCTTTCATCACTCGGTGCAAGTCGTGTGAAACCATTAGCACTGCACAACCTTGTTGTTGGTGGATGTCTTGAATCAGTTTATACAAATGCATCTGGCCATTTACATCAAGATTTTGAGCGGGTTCATCCAAGATAAGAACGTTAGGTTTACTCAGCAGGGCGCGAGCAAGTAAAACACGTTGTAATTCACCGCCAGAAAGACTTTTTAATGGTGAATCTAACAAACCTTCGATACCGGTTAATAAAGCTGTTTTATGCAGGAAGCTTTGCACCACCTTTTGATTTAAATTAAGAAAACCAGATACTGAAATTGGGATAAACGGGTTAGGGCTAAAAGTCTGAGGCGTGTAACCAAGTCTGATATTGCTTGAACGTTTAATATCACCGCTATCGGATTTAATCAAACCTAGCAAGACCTTAATCAAAGAACTTTTACCTGCGCCGTTAGGCCCAATCAGTGTGATAAATTCACCTTGTTTAAGATCGAAACTAACGTTATCTAATACAGACTTTCCATGATGGTTTAAGCCGATATTGTGAGCGCTAATGAGTGTTTGAGGGGTTGTCACAATAGTTTGATCAAATAAAGCTTATTTTATACCGTTGATAGTCAAGTTAAGTCTTATCTTAATGAGTAAAAATCGGTAAAATTTGGCGCATGTCGCATCAACTCATTTTATTAGACGGATCAGCCTTTTTATTTAGGGCTTATTTTTCTACCCTTTCGCAAAATTTAACCAACGATGATGGCTTCCCAACAGGTGCCATGTTTGGCGTTATTAATGCGATTAAACATTTACAGCGCAAATACCCAAATGCAAAAATGATTGTGATTTTTGACGCCAAGGGTAAGAACCATCGGCACGATCTTTACCCAGAATACAAAGCCCACCGCAAACCTGCTGACGAAGAACTGGTTATGCAAATTGAACCGTTGTACGAAATTATCCGCGCCATGGGCTTTCACTTTATGTGCGTGCCTGGAGTGGAAGCAGATGATGTAATCGCCACCTTGAGCCGATGTGCAGATGAAAACAAACTAAAAACCGTTATTGCCAGTGGTGATAAAGATTTGATGCAATTGGTGAGCGATAACATCACCCAGCTGAATATGAAGGGTGACTTGTATGATCAAAAAGGCGTGGTAGAAAAAATGGGCGTACGCCCTGACCAAATTTTAGACTTGCTAGCACTGACTGGCGATAGTGCAGATAACATTCCTGGCG
>Ga0209046_1000476_pt1 | contig 21529 bp, 6 predicted proteins | sample SaaInlV_200m_DNA_5_FD_184669 | JGI IMG/M metagenome (GOLD analysis project Ga0209046, IMG submission 184669) | Marine microbial communities from expanding oxygen minimum zones in the Saanich Inlet - Saanich Inlet SI073_LV_150m_DNA (SPAdes) (version 2) | ecosystem: Environmental > Aquatic > Marine... | reverse complement strand
TTTTGGGATTCCGTGCGTATACTTCTTATATTATAAGTGAATTGGATTCTACAGTCAGTCAATATGTAGTGAAGTCGGGGACGAATGTGGAACTGACCGGTGATACGACCATTAGTACCAATTTGTTTAATTATTTGTTGTTGAGTTTGAACGATTATAACCAAAATCACTTGAACGATGGGTTGATTACCGTGGCCCCGCGCGATACGTTCATTCAACCGTCGTCGTATACGAATCGTACCAATTTCGTTTGTGACCCGAATACAGGTGAACTCGTTTATAATACTGCGAACGACCAACAAAGTAAGCGTTTAACACAGAACCAGATCTATTCAGTCACGCAAATCGCCAACTCGAAGAACGTGTCCAATATCATTACATCAACCGAGGTGACGGGGAACAGTTTCGGAACGGGTCCCTTTGAAAAAGACGTGTTTGGTCTGATTCCTCTGAAACTATCTGGATTGCGTAATGGCGAATCTTATGTGGAATTTGGCGGCACGTTACAAAACCAAGAACGCACGTATTTTGGTCCAGTGAACATTAAACGAATGACGGTAAAGTTGAAAACGGATAGAGGGAACGTATTGGACTTGAACGGGTCCAATTGGTCCTTTTCGTTGGTGTGTGAACAACTGTACCGCCAGAACCCGGGCAACGGTGAATAAAATCCTTCCACAATATAAGAAGTAAAATGGAAAATGGATTGAAACTCATGGATTACATTGGATTTTTCGGTCCATTCATATTGTTTTGTATATCGTTATGGAAACTCACTACACGAGTCCCCTTTTTATATGGCTACGTGGGATTGTTTTTAGGAAGCACACTGATAAACAAACTCTTAAAAATATTGTTCAAAGAACCCCGACCTGACGGGAGTAGAACCATCGTAGACGAACCCTACCAAGGAGCGGACGCATACGGAATGCCGTCGGGACATGCGCAATCCGTATGTTTCTCGGCAACGTATTTGTATTTAGTGACCAAAAATGCTTTGTGGTTAGCATTGGAATTGTGTGTGGTTGGACTCACAATGATACAGCGTTGGAAATACAAGAACCATTCGGCAATGCAATTAGCAGTGGGCGCCTCAGTAGGCATTTTTTGGGGATATTATGGATACCAAATGATGAATACTTGGACCAAAGAAAGTGTGTTGATTCAAAAAGAGGAATAGCTAATGGAAATCGCAATACAATTACCAAATTTCCAAAATCCAAGGTTATTTATTTGGAAGATTGGTGAAATGTATACTATACCAAATTAATAAATTCGTATATGAAAAATATAACCCTGAAAATAAGAACACTTCCAAAAAAATAATTTAGAAAAAATTATATATCATTCTATAATATATAATTAGAGATGGCATCGTGGTTATCAGATGCAAGTGCGAATAGGCATATTAAAACGTATGTGAAAGATTTTCTGGATCTCAGTGGAAATTTGACGGTGCGAAACACAAACGGTTATGATTGGAACAATTACGGACAGGTCTTATCGGGGAATTATGAAGGTGATGATAATGTGTTTTTTGGCATAGGTGTGGGCATGGATGTATCTGGATTGACGATTGTTGTTGGTGCAAATAGGCAAGATGGAAATAATATTTCCAATGGTGGTGCCGTAACAGTGTATCGTTATGATACAACTGCGGGAATATGGTATCAATTGGGAAACCTTATTACAGGTGAATCCAACAACAACGAATTTGGTTACGATGTAGACATTAACGACGCAGGAACTCGTATTATGGCGACTGATGCTGATGCTAATTTTGTGAATGTGTATGATTATAATAGTGGAACAAATACGTGGGATAAACAATTGAATCTTACAACATCTGCTGACGGTATAGATGTAGACCGCTATGCCGGAAGAATCAGTGGAGATGGAAATACCATTGTGTTTAGTGCATATGCAAACAATAACTACACAGGAAAACAATATGTATACAGAAACACATCTGGAACCACTTGGACAAAGATTGCTGAATTTACTGGTTCACATGCTCAGGCATATGGTGGCATAGGTCCATCCATTAGTTATGATGGAAACAGAATGGCGTTTTGTGAAAAAGATTATAATTTTGATGCAAATGGGAATTCGGTTGAGGACCTTGGTCGCATAGGAATATATGATTATTCTGGAATTGGAGCTACATGGAATCTAGTTGGCGACCATATTTATGGAGAGAATACTGGAGATAGAGCAATGGATTCGTCTGATTTTTCCAAAGATGGTTCTATAGTTGCATTTGCTAGTGATTATATGTCGTACATAAAAGTCTACCAATATGACGCGATAGTGACTGGTTCTTGGAAACAACTGGGAACAATCATTAAATTGCCAAGTAATGCGGTCGCGACAGGAGGCGCTCCTCGCCTTTCTGATGATGGTACTGTTCTACTTGTATCCCAGGCGGGAGACGATACAGCAGGAGCAAATAACGGAGCATTGTATATATACAAATATATTAACGGTGATTGGGTAAAACAAGGGTCCACATTATATGGTTTATATACAGGTTCACAACTGGGCACTTCTTATGGCGGTGGAACAGCAATGAGCGGTGACGGTTCCAAGATTGTTGCTGGTGGCATATATGCAGATGTAAACGACGGCGATTCAGGTTACGTCCAAGCCTTCCAATGGTCCCAGAAAGCGTACGAGAAACCCATTATGGATATCAGTGGTGGAACCATGACCGTCTGGGGCGGTGCGGAAGAAAATCCGGATAATTGGGACGTGACCAACGTTACTGAGTTTAGTGATGGCACTGCCCAATATGGTTCTGACATAGAGTTCAATGCAAATGGAACGATTATGGTTGTTGGTGAATATGGTTATGATAGTAACTCAGGACGTATACATGTATACCAATATAGAAATGGAATTTGGTCAAAAATGGGGTCCGATGTTGCCGATAGTATTATTGGTCATGAGGGTTTCTCTGTTAGTATGAACGATAGTGGTTTGATTATTGGTTCTGGAGGTTTATCTGCAATAGCGATTGTATGGGAATTTATCAATGGCGATTGGTCTGTGAAAGGAGGTGAAATAGTAAATAATAACATCTCCTCACTAGGTCATCGTGGATCAAGTCTCAATGGTGAAGGAAATATTGTAGCATGGATAGGAAATGATGGGGCGGCAATATACCAATATAATTCTGGTACTGATAGTTGGGACCAATTGGGAAGTGATTTTACTGGTCTTACCCACAATGATGGTCGTAAGTGTATTTCTTTGAATCAAGCAGGCAACATTGTTGCATTTGGAGACCCTGGTTATGATTCACCATCTACTGATGCTGGAAGAGTCGGTATTTTCCAATATAATTCTGGTACTAATAGTTGGGACCAGTTGGGAGATTGGATAACAGCACCTTCTACTACTAGCGGTGGTAGCGGCGATCACTATGGACAAACAGTATCATTGTCGAGTGATGGATATATTGTGGCATTTGGGACGACTATAGGTACCGGTGCTACTGCTGATTTTCACGCACGTATTTTTCAATACGTTCCTTCAGTAGGACAATGGATGCCACGTAGTCCAGATGTGCAAAACGATCATGTTACTACAGCAGCAGGTTCTGGTGCTTATGTCGGGAACTTTGTAGCACTTAGCGGTGATGGAAATACATTGATTGTTAACGACCAAAACGCACAGACAGTTTCGGGAGTATACGGCGGTGCGGTCCATGTATTGAAATATATAAATGGAATGTATAAATGGGTAACTCGTCTGGATGGTCCGACTGCTGTTAGTTATTATCTGGGTGCAGATGCAGTAGCTATCTCTAGAGATGGAACACGAGTTGGTGGTAGTAGATTGCAAAGCAATTTTGTACGTATAGGTGACATTGTCAACGTCCCTGCACTGAAGATTGAGGAGGATGGCAGTATGACTATGGGTCGCAGTATGACGATTCAAGAAGACGGAAAGATTGGAATGGGGAGTACTAATATATTCAGCGCATATAGCAACGCAGTCAATATAGACGCAGTCAATACAGCGAGTAATGATGCTTTAGGAGTGAGAAGTTCCAATGATGCTTATAATATTATCAATTTTTTCAATATTTCAGACGCTTACAGGGGGGGTATAGCAGGCGTAAATAGTTCTTCTATTCAATACCTTACTACAAGTGATAGAAGACTCAAAACGGACATAACTACACTACAAGATGGACTTGCGAAAGTTATGAAGTTGAAACCTCGCTCTTACAGATGGAAAGAGAATGGTGAATTAGCAGATGGGTTTGTATCACAAGAAGTATTTGAGGTTTTTCCACATTTTATACCTAACAGTCGTTTTAAATGTGATATTTCTCAAAATGAAGTATATCACGGAGAACTATGTTCTTGTTGTAATATTGAAACGAAGTCAACCGGGGAAGATTTTATCTTTGGATTGGATTATTCAACTTTTACTCCGTATCTTTGTAAAGCAATTCAAGAGCAACAGACACTTATTGAAGCAGAAAAAACAAAGACGTCATCATTGGAAACACAAATGGCGGATGTTCTATCAAGATTATCTGCATTGGAATCAGCATAAACACAAACTCAATAACCCTACAAAAAAAATAATTCATATAAATCCTTACCATAAATGAAAACAAAACGCCAAAAAAACAATCAATCATAACAAACATTTAGAAAAGGAGACCACAAAAAAATAATCGTTTCAAATGACAACGATTATTTTTGAAAACAGCAAAATATCTAAAAAGAGTATACAGGAAAAAATAAAAAATGAGTCAATGGTTTGATCAATCGAATAATGCGAATAAATTGCGTCAGTCCTACGTGAAAGGTTTTTTGGATGTGAGTGGTGGTGGTGTATACATTCGCAGTGACAATTCACTTAATTTATATACAACAGATGAGGGAGTGATCCCTGCGTTCGGTATGGATGCGGTGAATTACAGAGTAAAAGGAAAAGGTCACGAGACCGACCCATCGGGTGCTGAATATACAGATGTATCCATGAACAAACTTGCGTATTTACATGATTTATCGGATAATGTGCAAGACCAACTCGACCCGCTAATTGAAAAAACCAAATACATATACAGTGATGGCAGCGACAATCAGACGGTGCTTCAATTAAACGGTTCGGACCCGGAGAACAAAGAACTGGTGGTATGGGGAAACATCGTTCCGGGCGAGGCGGAAGCATACAACATTGGTTCTGCGGAAAAACCGTTTGATTCTATTTTCTTGAAAAACAACACGATTTATTTTGATACGGTGACTGGTGGGGATACGGATCCCGCTGGTGCGATGTCGTTCAATGCGGATACGGGACTATTGGATATTTCATACAATGGCACATTCGGTACTACGGTGCTTTCTTATAATAACAAGGTGGGTCTAAACATTGCCGATCATACGAGTCCTACCGCGGAACTGGATTTGTCTGGTACACTGAAAGTGAACGGACAAGTGATTGTGGAAACTGGCGATATTTCGCTGAACGACAATCTGTTTGTGGGCGGCGATGCGTCGTTAAATAGCAAACTAACTGTCCAAGGAGCAGCCATGTTGGATTCAACTCTGGATGTTTCTGATAATGCTACGTTCAACTCTATTTTGACGGTCCATGGCGACACGATTCTGAACAGTCAACTAGATGTCCTAGGTGCGACGTCATTGCTTTCCACATTAAGTGTGGGTCAAGACGCATCATTGAACGCGAACTTGTATGTGATCGGCGATGTGTCTCTCAATAGCAAACTGTATGTGAAAGACGCGACCATGTTAGATTCCACATTGAATGTGATAGACGCGACCATTTTAGGATCGACATTAGAAGTGCAACATGACGCTTCGTTGAATACCAATCTACGTGTGGGTGGGGACGCTTCTTTCAATAAAAATCTATATGTGGACGGGGAAACCGTGTTGAATGCGGATGTATCCTTGAACAGCAACTTAGATATCGGAGGAAATTTGGTCATCAAGGGAAATTTGTCGGTATTCCAAACGCGCGAAACCGAGACAATTTATACCAAGATTAACAATTATGAAATCATTATCAGCCAAGATTTGTCGTTGAATGGTGAGTTGTTTGTTAGCGGCGATGCGTCGTTGAATGCTGGTTTGATGGTTATGGGAGATGCGTCGTTCAACGGCAAACTCAGTGTGGCGGGAGATGTATCTTTGAACAGTACGCTTCAAGTGGGCGAAAATTTCAATCAATATACCGGATTTCTGGTACAATACTAGATAACACCATTTTAGCGTTCTTTTTTTCAATCGAAATATAGGAAATTGAAAAGAAAATACACCACTTTATTATATGAGCAGTGAATACCTATATAATAACCCGAGAATATGACCAAGACGCGAAGCCAAACCAAGAGATTTGATAAAGAAACCACCAAAGCGCTGGAATTAGAAAACATGTACGATATTGTATCATCGTTGTCTAGTTTGTGCGGTGAGAAAAACCAACATTTACTGGATCGATTGGTAAACCAGATAATGCGTTTGCGTGATTCGGAGATAAGTTGGATGGGAATGTGCGATGAATTAGAAGAGTTGTATGAAATGCGTGGACGAATGTTGAATAAATACGGAGCGGATGTACATGTAGAAAGTATGGATTGTCATTGTTCTCTATGTGATAAGAAGTAATAAAACGACAAAAAGCATGTATATAATGTATTTTTTATGTGCGTACGCGTTGATTTCATAATTAGTGATAACATGTTTATCTAATTATGAAAATATGAATTTACAATTTACAATTTACAATTTACAATATTGTTGAAATGATGAAACTTAGAACTGGGCGAGAAGAGAAGAGGAAGACATATCACCACCTCCACCAACATCACCAATAATGGCAGCAGCGGGAATAGAGTCATCTGGATATTGTGCATAAAAGTTACCGCAAATATCAACACGACTGCTATTGAAAGATACATCACCGTTAACCGTCAATGTGGAATCCATAATAGTAGCACCGTTAACCGTCAATGTGGAATCCATAATAGTAGCACCGCTAATATCCATTGTGGAGCCAATAGTGGTCGCGCCGCTAACATTCATGTTTCCGTTCAATGACATATCATTGGTAATAATGACTTCGTAGTTGTTGACTGTGGTATTAATAGACACCGTATTCGTAGTCTGGAAGACTGCCAAGTTACCTTGAATCGTTAAATCGCCATTGAGAGACAAATCGCCACCAACAAACAGATTGGAGTTCATGGATGCGTCGCCGTGAAGTATCAAATCAGAGTTGAGAGTGGCATTATCGGCCACATTGAGAGTGGAATTCAAGGATGCGTCGCCGTGAAGTACCAAAACAGAGTTGAAAGTGGCATTATCAGACACATCCATACCAGAGTTGAAGGATGCGTCGCCGTGGACCATCAAATGAGAGTTGAAAATGACATTATCGGAAACATCCATACCAGAGTTGAAGGAGGCGTCGCCGTGGACCATCAAATGAGAGTTGAAAATGACATTATCGGAAACATCAAGCGTATAATTCAATGTGGTTGCTCCAGACACATCAAGCGTGGAGTTGAAGGAGGTTGTGCCGTCAACATCCAAAGTGGAACGTAATGTGGTGCTACGTCCGACCGCAAGATGGAAGTTCAGAGAAATATCCGAATTGCGCTGTAGAGCAGCAACATCTGAAATAACATTGGAAGTGCGCATGATGTAAATCATCACATAGTAAGGCATAGAGTAACTGGCGTCAATAACGGGTGTTCCTCCCAATAAGTATTCGCTAATGTCCTCGTTCTCAAATTGGTATTGGTATGCGGGTAGGTCACCATCTTCAATGACGAAGGAACCGCCTGAATTATCGACCTGATTAAGATGAGAGTTACTTGCATCGTAACCAATGACGAATTTACCACGTAAATCAGGAGTGACCAGGTCATTCACAGTGCGGCCATCACAAATAGTGTAACCAGGAGGAATGATGGACGCATTGTTCCAGATGATAATACCGCCAATAGGAGTATATTCAACATGATAAAATGGTTCTTCAAGAGAGCTGTTAGGAATACTGGCGTAAACATAGTTGGCAGACAAATCACCTTTAATCTCGACATCATCCGTTACTACCATTGTTCCACTCACATCTAAGTTAGCAGTGGCAGTGCTACTTGCTTTGCCGATAGCAACCTTACCGTCAGACACAGCAAGAATGTCTTGCGACTGTTCTTCTTCTCCTTCTCCACTTTGAATCTTCAGACCTCCTTCTTGGAAAGAAAGAGCACCGCTATCAGTGCCGGCAAAGTGGATAGTATTGTTGCTTACATAGAGACCACCGAAAGGTTTGTCGGCGGAACCAAGGTTAATCACATTGCCCGTAGTAGGCAAGATGTCTCCAGACACAGTCAACACACCATTAACCTTCATGGTATCCACTTCCAAGTTATCCGAGATGGTCGCGTTGCCTCCGATATATACGTCCTTGTTGAAAGAAGCATCGCCGCTAACAATCATATCACCGTTCAACGATAAATCATTGGTAATAATGACTTCGTAGTTGTTGACGGTAGTGTTAATCGCCATGGTATTCGTAGTCTGGAAGACTGCCAAGTTACCTTGAATCGTGAGGTCACCATTCAGAGACAAATCACCACCAACGAAAAGGTTGGAGTTCAGGGAAGCATCTCCATCCACCACCAATGTAGACTCCATATTGGCTGTGCCCATCACATTTATACCATTATTGAAAGAAGCATCACCATCGGAGTCAATAATCATACGCTCAGTTCCAGCAGTATAGAACTGAAGTTGGTCATTGTCTGCTCCTGCGCTGGTCTCGGCAGTAATATACGTATCTTGGTCAACATCCTTCACGCCTCCTAAGGAACCCCATGCTTGTCCAGCGCCGAAACCTTCAAATTGGTCTTGTTCAGAGTTATAACGGATAAGACCCTTGTAAGAAGCATCTGCGTCGTTCTGAACTGGGCGGTCGGAATTATTGCCCTTGGGAAGACGAATCGCGTTAGTAGCATTGATATCCAAGACAATATCGTCATTCGGAGAAGAATTAATGCCCATACTTCCAGATAAATACATACCGGAATTGAAAGAAACGTCGCCGGCAACCGCCAAATTGGCATTCAATGAAATATCATTTTCAGTGTCTACAGTTGCACCACCAAGAAGAGCAGAAACAGGAATGGAGTAGTCAGGATATTGGGCATAGAAGTTTCCACACACATCTACACTTCCACTGAAAGTAGACGCACCAGTGACATCCAATGTGGAACTTAATGTTGCTGCCTTAGCAACACTTAAAGTAGAACTTAACGTGGTTGCATCAGTGACATCGAATGTACCTCCCACAGTGGCGTTGTTAGTCACTCCCACACTTGCCAAGGTAGATGCGCCAGTGACACCGAGAGTACCTCCGACAGTGGCGTTGTTAGTCACTCCCACACTATCCAATGTAGAAGCACCAGTGACACCGAATGTGCCTCCGACAGTGGCGTTGTTAGTCACTCCCACACTATCCAGTGTAGAAGCGCCAGTGACACCGAGAGTACCTCCGACGGTGGCGTTGTTAGTAACACCCACACTTGCCAAGGTAGAAGCGCCAGTGACACCGAATGTGCCTCCAACCGTGGCGTTGCTGGTCACTCCGAGAGTGCCTCCCACAGTAGCATTGTTGGTAACACCCACACTATCCAAAGTAGACGCGCCAGTGACACCGAAGGTGCCTCCGACAGTCGCATTGCTGGTGACTCCAAGAGTACCTCCCACAGTGGCATTGCTAGTGACACCGAATGTGCCTCCGACAGTCGCATTGCTAGTGACTCCCAAAGTGCCTCCCACGGTAGCATTATTGGTAACATCAACACTATCTAAGGTAGAAGCACCAGTGACTCCGAGAGTGCCTCCCACGGTAGCATTGTTGGTCACTCCCACACTATCCAAGGTAGAAGCACCAGTGACGCCGAGAGTGCCTCCCACCGTGGCGTTGCTGGTCACTCCAAGAGTGCCTCCGACAGTGGCGTTGCTGGTGACTCCCACACTCGCAAGAGTAGTCGCACCAGATACTCCAAGAGTGGAACTTAATGTGGTTGCCTTCGCAACATTCAAACTGGAACTCAATGTGGTAGCACCGGTCACACCAAGAGTGCCTCCCATAGTAGCATCACCAGTGACCCCGATAGTGCCTCCGACAGTGGCATTGCTTGTCACTCCAACACTTGCTAAGGTAGAAGCACCAGTGACACCGAGAGTGCCTCCGACAGTGGCATTGCTGGTCACTCCAAGAGTGCCTCCCACAGTGGCATTGTTAGTCACTCCCACACTATCCAAGGTAGAAGCACCGGTCACACCAAGAGTGCCTCCGACAGTGGCATTGTTGGTCACTCCCACACTATCCAAGGTAGAAGCACCAGTGACTCCGAGAGTGCCTCCCACAGTGGCGTTGCTGGTCACTCCAAGAGTGCCTCCGACCGTGGCGTTGTTGGTGACTCCGACACTTGCCAAGGTAGACGCGCCGGATACACTCAGGTCAGCACTTAAAGTAGCATCTCCAGTGACTCCAAGGGTGGAACTCAACGTGGTTGCCTTCGAAACATTCAGACTCGAAGTTAGACTCGTTGCTCCAGAGACAGTAGTATCACCGGTGACTCCAAGAGTGCCTCCGACAGTGGCATCACCAGTGACTCCTAATGTGGAATCCATGGTAGCAGCACCGGCAACGGAAAGAGCAGCATTCATAGTAGCATCAGCATTAGTAAACAATTTACCATTGAAAGATGCATCTCCACTCACAAACATATCACCATTCAAAGACAAGTCGTTCGTGATAATCACCTCGTAGTTGTTGATAGTCGTATTCATCACACTTTGAGATTCGCGGACCTGTAATGTTCCGTCGAGGATAAAATTGCCGGCCAAGTTCAGGTTGGAGTTCAAAGAAACATCACCATCCACGATTAATGTGGAAGCAAGAGTAGTTGTCTTGGAAACGTCCAAGGTAGAACTCATGGTAGCAGCCTTGGCAACGTCTAAGGTAGAACTCATGGTAGCAGCCTTGGCAACGTTTAAGGTAGAACTCATGGTAGCAGCCTCGGTAACTCCAAGAGCACCACTTAAAGTAGCATCACCAGTGACACCGAGAGTGCCTCCGACAGTGGCATTGTTGGTGACTCCCACACTTGCCAAGGTAGAAGCGCCAGTCACCCCGAGAGTGCCTCCCACAGTGGCGTTGTTGGTGACTCCCACACTTGCCAAGGTAGAAGCGCCAGTGACACCGAGAGTTCCGCCAACAGTGGCATCGTTGGTCACGCCCACACTTGCCAAGGTAGAAGCACCAGTGACACCGAATGTGCCTCCGACAGTGGCATTGTTGGTCACTCCAACACTTGCCAAGGTAGATGCGCCGGTGACTCCAAGAGTGCCTCCCACAGTGGCATCGCTGGTCACTCCAAATGTGCCTCCCACAGTGGCGTTGTTGGTCACTCCCACACTATCCAAGGTAGAAGCACCGGTGACTCCAAGAGTGCCTCCGACAGTCGTATTGCTGGTCACACCGAGAGTGCCTCCGACAGTGGCATTACTGGTCACTCCAAGAGTGCCTCCGACAGTAGCATTGTTGGTAACATCAACACTATCCAAGGTAGAAGCACCGGTGACGCCAAGAGTGCCTCCGACAGTAGCATTGTTGGTGACTCCCACACTGGCCAAGGTAGAAGCGCCAGTGACACCGAGAGTGCCTCCCACAGTAGCATTGTTGGTGACTCCCACACTTGCCAAGGTAGAAGCGCCAGTGACGCCAAGAGTGCCTCCCACAGTGGCATTGCTGGTCACTCCAAGAGTGCCTCCCACAGTGGCATTGTTAGTCACTCCCACACTATCCAGTGTAGAAGCACCGGTGACCCCGAGAGTGCCTCCGACGGTGGCATTGTTAGTCACTCCCACACTTGCTAAGGTAGAAGCACCAGTGACTCCGAATGTGCCTCCCACAGTGGCATTGTTAGTCACACCCACACTAGCCAATGTGGACGCTCCAGTGACTGCCAAAGTGGAAGCAAGAGTAGCAGCACCAGTGACGCCCAAAGTGGAAGCAAGACTAGTAGTACCAGAAACAGCGAATGTTCCGGAAATATCCAATGTCTCACTCGCAGTTGAACTGTCCTTTCCAAGACCCACATTACCGTCCACCGCAGAAACCAAGGTTTGTGTAATGCTATCATCACCAACCAGTTCCAAAGTTCCTCCAGCTAAAGACAAAGTACCTGCGTCACTCGAATCGGTACTCTCGAAGTAAATTGTACTGTTACTGAGATATAATGAACCGAATGGCTTTTCAACAGAACCTAAATTGATAGAATGTGCGGTCGTAGGAATAATATCGCCATTGATAATGGTTGTTCCATCTATATAGACATTGTTAAATGACGTATCACTTGTAACCGATAATCTTGCCAAGGTAGTATCACCTGTAACGCCTAATGCAGACAATGTAGTATCGCCGGTGACGCCAAGAGTGCCTCCGACAGTGGCATTGTTAGTCACACCCACACTATCCAAAGTAGAAGCGCCAGTGACTCCGAGAGTACCTCCCACAGTGGCATTGTTGGTCACCCCGACACTTGCTAAGGTAGAAGCGCCAGTGACTCCGAGAGTACCTCCGATAGTTGCGTTTTCGTCGAATGTAGCAGTTCCAGTCACTCCAAGAGTGCCTCCAACAGTAGCATTACTAGTGACACCAAGAGTGCCTCCAACAGTAGCATTACTAGTGACACCAAGAGTACCTCCAACAGTGGCATTGTTGGTGACTCCCACACTTGCTAAGGTAGACGCACCGGATACACTTAAAGCGGCACTTAATGTAGCATCTCCAGTGACTCCAAGAGTCCCGCCAACAGTGGCGTTGTTGGTCACTCCCACACTATCCAGTGTAGAAGCGCCAGTGACACCGAGAGTGCCTCCGACAGTGGCATTGTTGGTGACTCCCACACTATCCAAGGTAGAAGCACCAGTGACACCAAATGTGCCTCCAACCGTGGCGTTGTTGGTGACGCCCACACTATCCAAAGTAGAAGCACCGGATACACTTAAAGCGGCACTTAAGGTAGCATCTCCAGTGACTCCGAGAGTCCCGCCAACAGTGGCGTTGTTGGTGACGCCCACACTATCCAAGGTAGAAGCGCCGGTGACGCCGAGAGTGCCTCCGACAGTGGCATTACTAGTGACTCCCACACTTGCTAAGGTAGAAGCACCAGATACACTTAAAGCAGCACTTAAGGTAGCATCTCCAGTGACTCCGATAGTACCTCCCACGGTAGCATCGTTAGTCACTCCCACACTATCCAAGGTAGAAGCGCCAGTGACACCAAGAGTACCTCCAACAGTAGCGTTGTTGGTGACTCCCACACTCGCCAAGGTAGACGCGCCAGCGACATCCAAAGTGGAACTTAATGTGGCAGCCTTTCCAACAGTCAATGTGGAATCCATGCTAGCAGCACCAGCAACGGAAAGAGCAGCATTCATAGTAGCGTCAGCATCCGCAAATAATTTACCATTGAAAGAAGCATCCCCGCTCACAAACATATCACCATTCAACGAAAGGTCGTTCGTGATAATCACCTCGTAGTTGTTGATAGTCGTATTCATCACACTCTGTGATTCGCGAACTTGTAATGTTCCATCGAGGATAAAATCGCCAGCCAAGTTCAAGTTAGCGTTCAAAGAAACATCGCCGTCCACCACCAATGTGGAAGCAAGAGTAGTTGTCTTGGAAACGTCTAAGGTAGAACTCATGGTAGCAGCCTTGGCAACGTCTAAGGTAGAACTCATAGTAGCAGCCTCGGCAACGTTTAATGTAGAACTCATGGTAGCAGCCTTGGTAACGTCTAAGGTAGAACTCATGGTAGCAGCCTCGGCAACTCCGAGAGTGCCTCCCACGGTGGCGTTGTTGGTGACTCCCACACTGGCCAAGGTAGAAGCACCAGATACACTTAAAGCAGCACTTAACGTAGCGTCTCCAGTGACACCAAGAGTGCCTCCGACAGTAGCGTTGTTGGTCACGCCCACACTATCCAAGGTCGAAGCACCAGTGACGCCGAATGTACCTCCGACAGTTGCATTGTTGGTGACTCCCACACTTGCCAAGGTAGAAGCACCAGTGACACCGAATGTACCTCCGACAGTTGCATTGTTGGTGACTCCCACACTATCCAAGGTAGAAGCACCAGTGACACCGAATGTACCTCCGACGGTAGCATTGCTGGTCACGCCAAGAGTCCCGCCAACAGTGGCATTGTTGGTGACTCCAACACTTGCCAAGGTAGAAGCGCCAGTGACTCCAAGAGTGCCTCCGACAGTGGCATTGTTGGTGACTCCCACACTTGCCAAGGTAGACGCACCAGTGACACTTAAAGCGGCACTTAAAGTAGCATCTCCAGTGACACCGATAGTGCCTCCGACGGTGGCGTTGTTGGTCACTCCCACACTATCCAATGTAGAAGCACCAGTGACATCGAATGTGCCTCCCACAGTGGCATTGTTGGTGACTCCCACACTGGCCAAGGTAGAAGCCCCGGTGACTCCGAGAGTACCTCCGACAGTGGCATTGTTAGTCACGCCCACACTATCCAAGGTAGAAGCCCCAGTGACACCGAATGTACCTCCGACAGTAGCATTACTCGTAACGCCAAGAGTGCCTCCAACAGTAGCATTGCTGGTCACTCCCACACTTGCTAAGGTAGAAGCACCGGTCACACCGAGAGTGCCTCCGACAGTGGCATTGTTGGTCACACCCACACTATCCAAGGTAGAAGCACCAGTGACACTTAAAGCGGCACTTAAAGTGGCATCTCCAGTGACTCCGATAGTACCTCCCACGGTGGCGTTGTTGGTGACTCCCACACTATCCAAGGTAGAAGCGCCAGTGACTCCGAGAGTGCCTCCCACGGTAGCATTGTTGGTGACTCCCACACTGGCCAAGGTAGAAGCGCCAGTGACTCCAAGAGTGCCTCCCACAGTTGCGTTGTTGGTCACTCCAACACTGGTCAATGTAGTAGCACCAGCATCTAATGTAGAACTCAACGTAGTCGCATGAGCAACATTTAATGTTGAATTCAATGAAGCAGCGCCGGCAACATAGACACCAGCAAAAGAAGCATCGCTCGAAACTAACAAAGTTGTATTGGTGGTAGCCCCTGTAACAGATAGATCACCACCCACAGTAGAAGCACCTGTGACGCCGAGAGTGCCTCCGACAGTAGCATTGCTGGTCACGCCGAGAGTGCCTCCGACAGTAGCATCACCAGTGACACCGAGAGTGCTGGTTATATTAGCAGAACTCATAGTGGATGTGCCAGTGACGTTCAATGTGGAAGATAGCGTAGCAGCACCAGTTACGCCCAAAGTGGAAGCAAGAGTAGCAGCACCAGTGACGCCCAAAGTGGAAGCAAGACTAGTAGCACCAGAAATAGCAGTTGTTCCAGAAATATCCAATGTCTCGCTCGCAGTTGAACTTCCCTTACCAAGACCCACATTACCATTTATTGCGGAAACCAAGGTTTGTGTAAGGTTATCATCACCAATCAGTTCCAAAGTTCCCCCTGTTAAAGACAAAGTACCAGCGTCGCTCGAATCGGTACTCTCAAAGTGAATTGTACTATTACTGAGATATAATGAACCGAATGGCTTTTCAACAGAACCTAAATTGATAGAATGCGCGGTCGTAGGAATAATATCGCCATTGATAATAGTCGTTCCATTTACATAGATATTGTTAAATGACGTATCATTTGTAACCGACAATCTTGCCAAGGTAGTATCGCCGGCCACATCCAAAGTGGAAGACAAGGTGGTCGCCTTCGCAACATCCAAGGTGGAAGACAAGGTGGCTGCCTCACTAACTCCCAAAGTGGAAGACAAAGTAGTCGCCTTCGCAACATCCAAGGTGGAAGACAAGGTGGCTGCCTCACTAACTCCCAAAGTGGAAGACAAGGTGGTCGCATTCGCAACATCCAAGGTGGAAGATAAGGTGGTCGCCTTCGCAACATCCAAGGTGGAAGACAAGGTGGCTGCCTCACTAACCCCCAAAGTGGAAGACAAGGTGGTAGCACCAGCAACAGATAAACCGGCACTTAATGTAGCGTTATCACTTGCCGTGAATGTTCCATTGACATCTGCACTTCCACTAATGGACATATCGCCATTCAAAGATAAATCATTGGTAATAATGACCTCGTAGTTGTTGATAGTCGTATTCATGATAGATTGTGATTCGCGGACTTGTAAAGTTCCATCCATTATCAAATCACCTGCCAAATGCAAGTCAGCGTTCAATGAAGCATCGCCATTTACAACCAATGTGGATGCCATTGTAGCAATTCCAGTCACGCCCAAAGTGGAATCCATTGTTGTTGCGCCACCCACGGAAAGAGCAGTGTTCAACGATACATCATTTTGAACTTCCAATGTAGATTCGAGTGTGGTTGCCTTAGCAACATCCAATGTGGAAGACAGAGTGGTTGCTTCAGTGACTCCTAATGTGGAAGACAGAGTAGCAGCCTTAGCAACATCCAATGTGGAAGACAGAGTGGTTGCCTCACTAACCCCCAAGGTGGAAGACAGAGTAGCAGCCTTAGCAACATCCAATGTGGAAGACAGAGTGGTTGCTTCAGTGACTCCTAATGTGGAAGATAGAGTAGTAGCCTTAGCAACATCCAATGTGGAAGACAAGGTGGCTGCCTCACTAACCCCCAAGGTGGAAGAAAGAGTAGTAGCCTTAGCAACATCCAAGGTGGAACTCAATGTGGCAGCATCAGTGACTCCCAAGGTGGAAGATAGAGTAGCAGCACCAGTGACTCCCAAGGTGGAAGATAGAGTAGCAGCACCAGTGATTCCTAACGTGGAAGATAGAGTAGCAGCACCAGTGACTCCTAACGTGGAAGATAGAGTAGCAGCGCCAGTGACTCCTAACGTGGAAGATAGAGTGGTTGCCTTAGCAACTGCTAATGTAGAGTCCATCGAGGCAGCGCCAGTGACTCCTAAGGTGGAACTCATCGTCGCAGCACCAGTGACTCCCAAAGTGGAAGATAGAGTCGCAGCTCCAGTGACTCCCAATGTAGAACTCATAGTAGCAGCTCCAGTGACTCCCAATGTGGAACTCATAGTTGCGGCCTTGGTCACATCCAATGTGGAACTCATAGTGGTCGGTCCAGTGACTCCGAGAGCAGCACCCATAGTAGCATCTCCGGTAACAGCCAATGTGGAACTCATAGTAGCAGCACCAGTGACTCCCAAAGCAGCACCCATAGTAGCATCTCCAGACACACCTAAGGTGGAACTCATAGTAGCCGCCTTAGTAACGTCCAAAGTGGAAGACAGAGTAGTCGCATTAGCAACTCCCAATGTGGAACTTAATGTGGTAGCACCAGTGACTCCCAAAGCAGCACCCATAGTAGCATCTCCAGACACACCTAAGGTGGAAGAAAGAGTAGCCGCCTTAGCAACATCTAAAGTGGAACTTAATGTAGTAGCATCGGTCACTCCTAAGGTGGAACTTAATGTAGTAGCATCAGACACAGCCAATGTGGAACTTAAAGTGGCCGCACCAGTCACTCCAAGAGCAGCGCTCATGGTAGCATCTCCGGTAACAGCCAAAGTGGAACTTAAAGTTGCGGCCTTAGCAACAGCCAAAGTGGAACTTAAAGTTGCCGCATCACTAACTCCCAAAGTGGAACTTAAAGTTGCTGCACCAGTCACTCCAAGAGCAGCACTCATGGTAGCATCTCCGGTAACAGCTAATGTGGAACTTAAAGTTGCGGCCTTAGCAACATCCAAAGTAGAACTTAATGTAGCAGCATCAGACACAGCAAGAGTGGAACTCAACGTGGTAGCATCAGACACAGCAAGAGTGGAACTCAACGTGGTAGCATCAGACACAGCAAGAGTGGAACTCAACGTGGCTGCCTTAGCAACACTCAAAGTGGAACTCAACGTGGTAGCATCAGACACAGCAAGAGTGGAACTTAACGTGGTTGCCTTCGCCACATCCAAAGTGGAGTTGAGTTCAGTTTCTCCATCAATTCTCGCCTTTCCACTAACATAAATATATGAAAATGAAGCATCTCCGCCAACCGACAAATTGGCATTCAAAGAAATATCATTCTCTGTATCGACGGTTGCTCCACCTAAAAGTGCAGAGACGGGAATAGATTCGTTGGGATATTGTGCGTAGAAATTACCGCACACATCTACACTGCCATCAAATGTAGCTTGGTCCTTGACATATAATTTACTATTCAATGACACATCTCCACTAGCAAAGAATTCACCATTCAAAGATAAATCATTGGTAATAATGACCTCGTAGTTGTTGATAGTGGTATTGATAATGCTTTGTGATTCGCGTACCTGTAATGTTCCATCCATCACTAAATTACCAGCAATGGCGAGGTCCGAATTCAAAGACAAATCGCCCGCTGCGTTGATCACCATACGCTCAGAACCAGCAGTGTAGAATTTGAGTTGGTCATTGTCCGCACCAGCACTAGTCTCGGCGCTGATATAAGTATCTTGGTCAACATCCTTGACTCCACCAAGAGACCCCCACGCATCTCCGGCACCGAATCCTTCGAATTGGTCTTGCTCAGCATTATAACGGATAATACCCTTGTAAGAAGAATCAGCGCCATTTTGGACTGGGCGTTGAGCATTGGTGCCCTTGGGAAGACGAATCGCATTGGAAGCACTAATATCTAAAGCAATCTCGGTGGTAGGTGTAGTGTTAATACCCATGTTTCCAGAAACAGATAGAGTAGAACTTAACGTAGCAGCCTTCGCAACATCCAAAGTAGAACTTAACGTGGTTGCTTCAGTGACTGCTAAGGTAGAACTTAACGTGGCCGCCTTAGTCACATCTAAGGTAGAACTTAATGTGGTAGCATCAGTGACTGCTAAGGTAGAACTTAATGTGGTAGCATCAGTGACTGCTAAGGTAGAACTCAATGTGGTAGCATCAGTGACTGCTAAGGTAGAACTTAATGTGGTAGCTTCAGTGACTGCTAAGGTAGAACTTAATGTGGTAGCATCAGTGACTGCTAAGGTAGAACTTAATGTGGTTGCATCGGCAACACTTAATGTGGAACTAAGAGTGGTAGCATCAGTGACTCCCAAAGTGGAACTCAACGTTGCTGCCTTAGCAACACTTAATGTAGAACTAAGAGTGGTAGCATCAGTGACTGCTAAGGTAGAACTAAGAGTGGTAGCATCAGTGACGGCTAAGGTAGATTTCAAAGCAGCAGCACCATCTAACGATAAACCGGAATTAAAAGATACATCACTGGTGGCGATAATCGTACCAGATACATCAAGTTGTCCAGAAGCAAGTGAACTTGCTTTACCAATAGCAACTTTATTATCGGAGACTGAAAGTAATTGTTGAACTTCACCTACTTCTTCACCTTCTGGTGCTGCCGATTGAACCTCTAATCCGCCACCAGAAAAAGACAGCGCACCGGCGTCTGTTCCTGCACCGGCGAAGTGAATGGTGTTGTTACTAATAAAAAGACCACCAAAAGGTCTTTCGGCAGAACCCAGACTATATGTGTTACCTATAGCAGGAAGTATATCACCAGAAACTGTAATGTTATCATTAACGTATAATTGTTGGTTGAACGAGACATCACCACTGCGAACAAGAAGGTCGCCTCCACTAATGTCGACAAAACCTTTTACGTAAGAGTTGTTGAACCTGTTGGCTCGCGTGTTTTGGATCCACTGAGACATATCCTAAAAATGTATATATTAACCAAATATATCATTTTCATATTGTTATAATTGTAATTAACTTATGAAAATGATATTATAAATTATAATTTTGTAACTATATTGATTTATACTGTGTTATATTGAATAGTTTTATTTGTATTCTACTAAAATTGGACTGTACGACCGTTATTGTGGGAAATATCACCGGTCACTTGCAATCCACTTTCGAAGTGAACATAGTAGTTTCCGGCAGCAATCGGTAAATAAGCCTGTTCTCCTATATCAAATTGTTCAACTGTACCCGCAGTGAAACTTTGTGCCCACACATTTGAAGTAAAAGCAGTAATGCCACTAGACACGTCAATTGCACCATATACCTTGAGGTTCTCGTTAAAAGATACATCATTCGCCACGAACAAATGCGAGTTCAAAGACACATCGCCGACTACATTCAATTTATCTCCTATATCTACTACACCATTCAGAGAGGCGTCGTCTTGTAACAAGACATGGAGATTAATAGACAAATCAGTCGTCGAAAGAGCCATTCTTTCAACACCGTTGGTAATAAATGATAACACATCGGTATCCACACCTCCCTGTTCAGCAGTAATCTCTGTATCACCATCAGCATCCTTCACGCCACCGAGACTAGACCATCCTCCCATACCGTAACCTTCGAACCCTTGATTCTCTGTGCTATAACGGATAATACCATATCCAGTGGAACCGCTAGCATCAGGTCTCTGTGCGTTGATACCATAAGGTACACGAATACCACTGTTAGAACTAATATCCAAAGAAAGATTTGAATGAGGAACAGTTCCAATACCCACATTTTGGTTCATATAGACATCTCCATTCATAGACACATCACCGCTTACGAAAAGCTCGCCGTTCAAAGATAAGTCATTGGTAATAATTATCTCGTAGTTGTTGACAGTGGTATTGATAGTCATAGTATCGGTCGTCTGGAAGACCGCCAAGTTACCTTCAATAAACAGATCGCCTTTAACAACCATACTGCCATCAACCGAAAGACCGGAATTGAAAGATACATCGCCATCCACCTCCAATGTATCTTCCATGGTTACTGCTCCTACAATATTGACTTTATGATTGAAAGAAGCATCACCTGACGCATCAATAATCATACGCTCAGTTCCAAGAGTGTAGAATTGAAGTTGATCATTGTCTGCTCCTGCAGCAGTCTCAGCAGTAATATACGTATCTTGATCAACGTCCTTGACTCCACCTAAGGAACCCCACGCGTTTCCTGCACCATAACCCTCAAATTGGTCTTGTTCGGTGTTATAACGAATAATACCCTTGTAGGTAGGGTCATTGTCGGAGTTATCTATTGGGCGTTCTTCATTGGTGCCCTTGGGAAGACGAAGCGCATTGGTAGCACTAATGTCTAAAACAATCTCGCTGTTAGGTGCGGCATTAATACCGATATACCCTTCCACATGTAAGGTAGATTCCATTGTTGTTGATCCTACGATATTGACTCCATGATTGAAAGAAACATCGCCTGACGCATCAATAATCATACGCTCAGCTCCAAGAGTATAAAACTGAAGTTGATCATTGTCTGCTCCTGCAGCAGTCTCAGCAGTAATATACGTATCTTGATCAACGTCCTTGACTCCACCTAAGGAACCCCACGCGTTTCCTGCACCATAACCCTCGAATTGGTCTTGTTCGGTGTTATAACGAATAATACCCTTGTAGGTAGGGTCATTATCGGAGTTATCTATTGGGCGTTCTTCATTGGTACCCTTGGG
>Ga0209046_1000457_pt1 | contig 22170 bp, 19 predicted proteins | sample SaaInlV_200m_DNA_5_FD_184669 | JGI IMG/M metagenome (GOLD analysis project Ga0209046, IMG submission 184669) | Marine microbial communities from expanding oxygen minimum zones in the Saanich Inlet - Saanich Inlet SI073_LV_150m_DNA (SPAdes) (version 2) | ecosystem: Environmental > Aquatic >... | reverse complement strand
GGCATCTTACGGTAGTGCTAAACGCTGGTATCCACAAGAATTTGCCAAAGTTGCTAGTGAGTTGTCTGCTGAGTACGATATTGTTATCTTTGGTGGACCTAGTGAAATTGACATTGCTGGTGATATCAAACAAGCGTTAATTGATAGTAGTGTGAAGAATTATAAAAATCTTGCAGGCAACACAACCATTACGGAATTGATTAATAAAATATCAAGCCTAGATTTATTTATTACTGGTGATAGTGGTCCAATGCATATTGCTGCAGCTTTTCAAATACCAACAGTGGCAATTTTCGGACCAACCAAAGACAAAGAGACCTCTCAATGGATGAATAAAAAAAGTATTATTGTGAAAAAGAATTTGAATTGCCAACCATGCATGAAACGTATTTGCCCTCTACAACACCATAATTGTATGAACCTTATAAAGGCCGTTGATGTGTTAAATGTAGTTAGTCGTATCAAATAATAATATGTTGATTATCACAGATGTTTCAATTTTTGAAAAATAGTCCAAAGAAATTGACCATCCAATTAATTGCAAATGTATAATTTTAGAGAGTTATTTTTGAGTCACTATTACTTTTAAGGTTGAAAGTAATAGTGCGGTAGCCATCTATGATGAATTCTAATGATAAAATTTACGTTACAGGCCATAATGGCATGGTCGGCTCTGCAATTGTTAGAAAGTTACGCGAAAAAGGTTTTATAAACATTATTACACGTTCTAGTTCAGAGTTAGATCTTACCGATCAGAAAAACGTCCATAATTTCTTGCAAGAAGAAAAGCCAGATTATGTTGTTATTGCTGCTGCAAAAGTTGGCGGTATTCATGCTAATGATAATTATCCTGCAGAGTTTATTTATCAAAATTTAATGATTGAAGCAAATCTTATTCATGGAGCTTATCTAGCGGGTGTTAATAATTTATTATTTTTAGGTAGCTCTTGTATTTACCCTAAAGAATCGTTACAACCAATCAAAGAAGAATATTTATTAAGCGGCCCCCTAGAGTCAACGAATGAGCCGTATGCTGTTGCAAAGATTGCAGGAATTAAGCTTTGTGAATCGTACAATCGACAATATGGTACAGACTATAGGAGCATCATGCCAACTAATCTTTATGGACCTAATGATAATTTTCATCCAGAAAATAGTCACGTTATTCCGGCATTAATTAGAAAATTCCATGAAGCTAAAGTTAAAAACAAACCTTTTGTTGAAGTTTGGGGGAGTGGTAAGCCAATGCGTGAATTTCTCCATGTAGATGATATGGCAGGTGCATCAATTCATATCATGGATATTGATAAAAAAATATTAGAAAGTGAGGTAGATCCAATGCTTTCTCATATTAATATTGGCACTGGTATAGATATTACAATTACAGATGTTGCACAAACTGTTAAAGAGGTCGTCGGATTTTGTGGCGAAATTGTTTTCAATGTTAAAATGCCTGATGGCACTATAAGAAAATTGCTAGATGTGTCTAAAATAGAAAATTTGGGTTGGATGCCCACTATTGCTTTAAAAGATGGCCTTAAAGAAACGTATGAGTGGTTTTTAGAAAATAATAAAAAATTAAGAGGGTGAACGAATGACGAAAAAAGCATTGATTACTGGTATAACGGGCCAAGATGGCGCATATCTTGCTGAATTACTCCTAGAGAAAGACTATGAGGTTCATGGAGTCAAGCGCCGATCCTCTCTTTTTAATACTGATAGGATTGACCATTTATATCAAGATCCACATGATAAAAACCCTAAGTTTTTTCTTCATCATGGTGATTTAACAGATTCATCCAGTTTAATTAGGATCATCCAGGAGGTTCAACCAGATGAGATTTATAATTTAGCGGCACAATCACATGTTGCTGTTTCATTTGAAGAGCCAGAATACACTGCTAACTCAGATGCTTTGGGCGCCTTAAGAATCTTGGAAGCGATTAGGATTCTAGGATTAGAAAAGAAAACCAGATTTTATCAAGCCTCTACCTCTGAACTTTTTGGCGAGGTGCAAGAAACTCCTCAAAATGAAAAAACTCCATTTCACCCTAGAAGTCCTTATGCAGTGGCTAAATTATATGCATATTGGATCACTATTAATTATCGTGAAGCTTACGGTATCTATGCTTGTAACGGTATTTTATTTAATCATGAGTCACCAATACGTGGAGAAACCTTTGTAACACGTAAAATCACAAGAGCTTTAGTGCGCATAAAACTAGGATTGCAAGATTGTGTTTATTTAGGAAATATTGATGCAAAGAGAGATTGGGGTCATGCAAAAGATTATGTTGAAATGCAATGGCTAATGCTACAACAGGATAAGCCAGAAGATTTTACGATTTCCACAGGTGAACAACATTCTGTTCGTGATTTTATTGAAATTGCAGCTAAAGAAGTTGATATTGAGATTAAATGGAAAGGAGAGGGTATTGATGAGGTTGGTATTGATACTAAGACAGATAATATTATTGTTCGTATTGATAAAAGATATTTTCGCCCTACAGAAGTTGAAACATTGTTGGGAGACTCTTCAAAGGCAAAAGATCAGCTCAATTGGCAACCAAAAATCTCTTTTCAGGAACTTGTTAGTGAAATGATGTCGGCAGATTTACAAGAAGCTAAAAAGGATAAGTTATGTGAAGAGAAGGGTTTCAGTATTTTTAATCATCATGAGTGAATAATATTTAACTAAATATGTCTCAAATTAGTAAAAAAATAACAATATTAGACTGCACTCTTCGTGATGGTGGGTATTATGGAAATTGGGACTTTGATCGGTCTACAGTTAAAAGGTATTTGGCAGCTATGTCTATAGCAAAAGTAGATATTATTGAAATTGGTTTTCGTTTCTTGCCCCAGAAAAAATTTCTTGGTCCGTTTGCCTATAGCGCAGATGAGTATTTGAATAGTTTATCATTGCCCACTAATATTGAAGTTGCTGTAATGGTTAATGCTAGAGAATTGATTAATTATGATGGTGGTATAGAGAAAGCAATTAGGATTCTATTCTCAGAGAAGAAGAAATCTCCTGTCGATATTGTTCGGATTGCCACTCATTCTAGTGATTTCGAGCAATGCTTTGCAATTGCAAAAATGCTTCAAATTTTAGGGTATCGAGTATTCTTGAATTTAATGCAGGTTAGCTCACTAGATTTAAAAGACTTATCTGATATGGCTCAACAGATAGAGAATTGGAATTGTATTGAAGTACTCTACTTTGCTGACTCATTTGGTAACATGAGTCCAGAGTCAGTTGCTACAATAGTTACCACTATCACAACAAAATGGAGTGGTGCGTTAGGTATTCACACACATGATAATAAGGGCCAAGCATTGGCCAATTCAATCAATGCCATAGAATACGGCGTGACTTATATTGATTCAACCTTATTGGGCATGGGTAGAGGTGCAGGCAATGCAAAGACTGAGACTCTATTAGTAGAAATAGTTGAACGTGATTTAGGTGAATATTATCCTGACGCACTTTTTCCCTTAATACTTCAAGATTTTCATTTGTTGCAGAATCAATATAACTGGGGTCCAAATATTTATTATTTTCTATCTGCAGTTCATGGCATACATCCGACTTATATACAAGAGATGCTTGGTGATGAAAGATATGATACTGAGCAAATTCTTTCGGCAATAAGTTTTCTTAAAAAAACAGGAGCCCCTTTTTATAGTCTAGAAAGCATGTTGAGAGCAATTTCCGGAATTGCTGGAGATGAATGTGGTGATTGGTCCGCCAAAGGTTGGGCGAAAGATAAAAATGTTTTAATTATTGGCTCAGGTCCTAGCACAAAACGTTATATTTACGACTTGACAAGATATATTAAAAGAGAAAAGCCGATAGTTCTCTGTTTAAATATTAATGAGTTTGTCCCTGAGGAGCTAGTTACAGCCTATATTGCATGTCATGAGACCCGTATTTTGATAGAATCAGATCGTTATTCTGATTTAATAAAGCCGTTAATATTGCCTTTAAGTCGTATTCCGAAGGAAATGAGAAGTTTGCTATCAGACGCTAATATCCTAGATTACGGTTTACGTATAAAAGAGGGGGAATTTCAGATATTTGAGAATGGTTGTGTTTTAGATAGTTCATTAGCACTTATTTATGCCATGTCATTAGCCAGTATGAGTTGCGCAAAAAAAATATTATTAACTGGTATAGATGGATATGAAAAATCTGATCCAAGACAACAAGAAATGGTAACTGCATTAGAGAGATATAATAGGCTAGGTGGCACTATACCTATTTACGCCATTACACCAACTACTTACCCAATTAAACAACGATCTATTTATGAGCCTAATGTGTAGCGATAGATCATCAAACACCTTCTAGAAGAGGATATTATGTCAACAAGATTTGAAGAAATGAGCTTGTTACTTGAGACTGGAAAATATTTTAAATTGGTTTGTGGTGCTGGTAATGAGGATGCTGAAGAAGTAAAGAGATTAACTATTCTGTATGCATTAGCAGGTGCAAAAGGAATGGATGTTTCTGCGAACGTTGATGTTGTTAAGGCCTGCATGGAAGGGATCGACATTGCATTTAACTTAGCAGAAGGGCTTGGTGTTAATTTAAAAATACGCCCATTTATTATGGTGAGTGTTGGTATGCCAGGCGATCATCATGTACGCAAATCTTTTATCAATTTAGATACTTGTTTAAAGTGTGATTTATGTATTCCTGTCTGTCCAACGGACGCTATCCCTGAAAGTTTAGTTGTTATTAAAGAAAAATGTATAGGTTGTGGTAATTGTAGCGCTATTTGCCCTAGGCAGGATATTATTCATTATGAACATAATGAGAAGAAGTTGCGCAAACTCTTACCTGAGTGTTTGCAAGCTGGAGCTGAACAAATTGAACTTCATGCAGCTGTAGCTGAAGATGAATCAATTATGCAAGAATGGAAAATGATTAGCGAAATAAACCCGAATGGACATATTTCTATGTGTTTAGATCGTCTTCATTTGTCAAATTTTGCCTTTGAGAATCGAGTAACTAAAGCTAAAGAGATAGCTAAAGAACGTTTAATTATCCAATCAGATGGATATCCTATGAGTGGCGGTGAGGACGATTTTAATACTACATTGCAAGCTATTGCAACTGCAGATGTTTTAAATAAGAAGTTTAATATGAAACTTAGAAAGAAAACTAACACTCTTATTTATAAGAAAATAAATGAAGTTAATCAATTGTTATCTGGAGGCACAAATTCTTTGACAGCGAAATTAGCTAGGCAAACCGGTGTTAAATTTCAGGGGGCCTCTTTAGGAACATTTGCAAGGCAAATTGTTAAGAAAGTGGTTGATGACAAGAACTTTTATGATCAAGACGTGATTAATAAGGGATATTTGATTGCTAGGGAATTAGTGGTGGCCAATGTTGGTGAGATTAATGAGTAAGTTATTAATCGATGGTGAAATAGTACTAGATAAGATAGAGGCAATTATCTTTGATAAAGATGGAACATTGATTGATATTCATCATTATTGGTCGTCTATGATTAAACTCAGAGCATCTTTGATTGCTCATAAATGGTTTGTTCAAAAAAAGGCAGAGCAAATAGAAAGAGATTTAGTTGATATTATGGGTGTTGACTTGCTATCTGGAAAGATAAAACCAAATGGACCTGTAGGCATTAAATCCCGACCTTTTATTGTTAATATAGCCTCTGAAATGGTACGTTCAAGAGGGGTTGATATTACCAATAATGAAATGGAGAATGTTTTTTTGGAGGTGGATCGACAAACGTCAGAAAAGATTTTGCCATTATTAAAGCTACTCCCAGGCGTAATCGAACTATTGGAAAATTTAAAAAAATGTGCCACAATCATGATTGTGGCATCAACAGATGTAACTAGTCGCGCACGCATGGCAATGGAGGCATTAAAGATAGATCATTTTTTTAGTGAAATTATTGGTGGAGATTCGGTTAAGAATGCTAAACCATCACCAGATTTAGCTTTAAGTGCCATAGAAAAATGCGGTATTGTTGCAGATAAAATAGTTGTAATTGGTGATCATCCAGTTGATGTTATAATGGGAAAATCAGCGAATGTCGGCTTAAATATTGGTGTTTTAACTGGCTTATCAAATGCTACTTTGTTTGATAATTTAGACTGCATAGTGGCTAATAATCTTAGAAGTATTGAGGTGAAGTGTTAATATGTTGGAATCTAATAAATTAAAAGAGAAACTCAGTCAAGGTAATCCTGTTTTAGGAACGTGGAATACGCTCGCATCCCCACTTGTGACTGAAGTCTTTGCTCAGGCAGGACTTGATTTTCAAATTATTGATTTAGAGCATGGCCCATTTATTCTTGATCAGGTGCATTTACATGTTTCTGCTTGTGAAAATTCAAATAACTGTACACCTCTTGTTAGGATTCCAGAGAACAGTGAATGGATGGCTTTGCAGGCATTGGATCAAGGTGCACATGGTGTTGTCGTGCCTCATATTGATTCAGTTGATTCAGCTCGCCGTCTTGTAAATGCAACAAAATATTACCCAGAGGGGGATCGGGGATTTACACCATTTTCAAAGGCTGGAGGTTTTACAAATAAGAATATATCTTCATATGTGAGACGTGCAGTTAGTGAATCCATCAATATTGTGATTATTGAATCAAGTGACGGACTAGGAAATTTAGATGAAATTCTTTCTGTTGATAATATTGATGTCATTTATTTTGGAGCTTATGACTTATCACAAGCACTGGGATATCCTGGAAATGTTAAGCATCCTGAGGTGATCAAGGCAATCCAAAAAGGTGTTGAAAAGGTTAACAATGCAGGAAAGTTCGCTGGTGGCTTTGTTCCTCAGAGTAAAGACGATATTAAATGGCTACTTGATATTGGTATGAAATTCATTACTTACGAAGTGGATAGTTCCATTCTTCACACACACACTCGAAATGTCGTTGATTGGCTTTCAGATGAGGTAAATTAGTGATTCAGTCATTGAGAACGGTGGCAATAATTCCTGCACGTCTAGATTCTTCTAGGTTGCCCAGAAAGGCACTTGCCGATATTCTTGGATTACCAATGATTGTTCACGTATTTAAAAGGTGTTTGCTTGCAAATAATCTTAATGATGTGTATGTTGCAACCGATAGTTTTGAAATTAAAGAAGTAGTTGAAAGCCATGGAGGTAAGGTTATTATGACATCTTCATCTCATGAGACTGGTACAGACCGTATTGCAGAGGCGGCACAATTTCTTGATGTAGATATAGTTGTTAATGTCCAGGGTGATGAAGCATTGGTTAACCCAACTTATATTGATAAGGTCGCATTAGTCTTGCAAGAAAATCCAGAAATTAATGTTTCTATACTCGTAAATTCGTTTGATAAGCGAAAATCTAATTCCGATATTAAAGTCGTGCTTAATGAATATAATGATGTTATGTATTTTTCAAGAACAGATATTCCATCTGATGCCAGGGTTGATTGCCCACCGCTATTAAAGGCATACCATATAGTCCCCTTTAGAAAAGATTTTCTAATTGAATATTCAAAATGGGAGAAAGGCAGACTGGAAAAGATAGAATTTAATGAATATCTTAGAATTTTAGAAAAAGGATATAAAATTAGAGCTGTTCACGTTGAGAGTGATGCTCTTAGTGTGGATACTGAAGAAGATCTTGAATACGTAAGAAAAAAAATGAAAAATGACATTTATTTTCCTCGATATGCTTAAAATAATAAGAAATATATCATGCCTATTTTAATAATGAACAATCTTGACCGTATTTTTACTGAAGATATTGAAGTATTTTCCAGTAATTACTTTAATTATCTTCAGAAAGTGTTAAATCGTATTGACTTGGCAACAATAGGTCAATTTGCCAGTACACTGCTTAGTGCACGCAATAGTGGTGCTACTATTTTTTTTATAGGTAATGGAGGGAGTGCTGCAACAGCAAGCCATTTTGCTAATGATATTAGTATTGGAACTAACGAATACGATAAACCGTTTAAAGCGGTAAGTCTTACGGATAATGTTCCGATATTGACGGCTATTGGAAATGATCTTGGCTATGATGAAGTATTTAAGCAACAGTTGAGAGTACTTGCTAGTCCAAATGATGTATTAGTTGGTATTTCAGCATCAGGCAATTCATTAAATCTTATTAAAGCATTTGAATACGCTTCTGATGTTGGTATGCACACTGTTGCAATAACAGCATTTGATGGTGGTCGTTTAAAATTAATATCTGATGAGGGAATACACGTTCCCACAGAGTTAAATGAGTATGGTCCCGCTGAAGATGCACATATGATTCTTGATCATTTATTAGGAGCATATTTGATGCGCATTGTAAGAACGGCTTAATAATGTTTGATTTTAGAAGTAAAAAAAGGATTTAATAGTAGTTTTCTATGTGACTGTATTTATTATAATATCAATGATAGAAAAACCCAGTGTGAGCACCACCCCTAAGGACTAGTAACAAAGGTAATTTATATAATTGTGAAAGCCCTTCAAACTACAACAATTAAGAATAAAAATAAGGAATAAATTAATGTTAAATGAAAAATCAGTATTAATTACAGGCGGAACAGGTTCATTTGGTCATAGATATGCATCAACTTTATTAGAAAGATACAATCTTAAGCGGCTGGTAGTTTATTCTCGTGATGAACTCAAGCAATACGATATGGAGATGAAGTTTGATAAGTATAATGACTGCTCTCATAAGGTTATGCGTTTTTTTATTGGTGATGTGCGCGATGGAGAAAGACTAAAAGAGGCAATGCGTGATATTGATGTAGTGATTCATGCAGCAGCGTTAAAACAGGTTCCTGCAGCAGAATATAACCCTATGGAGTGTATTAAAACCAACATACATGGTGCAGAGAATATAATTCAGGCAGCACTTTTTAATAATGTAGAGAAAGTTATTGCTTTATCTACTGACAAAGCAGCTAACCCTATAAACCTTTATGGTGCCACTAAGCTTGCTTCCGACAAACTCTTTGTGGCAGCAAATAATATGTCTGGCGGTAGAACAAAATTTTCAGTAGTACGTTATGGAAATGTAGTTGGATCTCGTGGATCAGTCGTGCCATTATTTAATCGGCTTATTAGTGAAGGAGTAGAAAGCCTTCCTGTAACTCATAAAGATATGACACGCTTTTGGATTACATTGCAAGAGGGCGTGGACTTTGTTCTTAAGGATATGGAGCGAATGCAGGGCGGAGAGATATTTGTGCCGAAAATACCTTCAGTACGCATTGTTGATTTAGTAAAAGCAATGGCACCTGAGCTAGCGATAGAAATAATTGGAATACGGCCAGGGGAGAAGTTGCATGAAATTATGTGCCCTGCCGATGATTCACATTTGACAGTTGAATTTAAAGATTATTTTGTTATCACACCAAGTATTACTTTTTTTACTCGTGATAATGACTTTACATCAAATTCACTTGGCGAGAAAGGTGAAGTTGTTCAACAAGGCGCAGAATATAGTTCTGGTAGTAACCCATTCTTTCTTGATACAAATGAAATTAGAGAATATAACAATAGGTTGTAGGCTAGGCGCTGAGCAATGATTCCGTACGGCAGACAAGATATTACTGAAAAGGATGTTGAGGCTGTGGTTAAAGTCCTCCATTCCGATTTTCTTACACAAGGAGAGGCGGTACCTACTTTTGAAAAAAATTTGTGTGATTACACTGGTGCAAAATATGCTGTTTCAGTTAACAGTTGCACTTCTGCGTTACACATAGCATGTCTTGCTTTAGGTTTAGCACCTGGAGATATATTATGGACATCTCCTATAACATTTGTAGCCTCTGCAAATTGTGCTTTATATTGTGGTGCTTCTGTTGATTTTGTTGATATTGAACCAGATACTGGATTGATGAGTGCTAAAAAATTAGAAGACAAATTAAAGCTAGCAGAAAAAGAAGGAAAAATTCCAAAAATAGTAATACCTGTTCATTTTTCAGGCCAACCTTGCGATATGAAAGAGATATATAATTTAAGCCAGCAGTATGGTTTTAATATTATAGAAGATGCAGCCCATGCTATAGGGTCTACTTATCAAGGTGATATAGTAGGGAATTGTCAATATTCAGATATTACTGTGTTTAGTTTTCATCCTGTAAAAATAATTACTACCGGTGAAGGGGGTGCAGCAATGACAAATAATTCATTGCTAGCCGAGAAAATGGACCTGTTAAGAAGTCATGGCATAACTCGTGATTTAGATAAGATTCAGAAAAATCCAGATGGACCATGGTACTACGAACAAATGGAGCTTGGGTACAATTATAGAATGACAGATATTCAAGCAGCACTTGGCTCTAGTCAAATAAGTCGGCTTGATCAGTATATATTGCGTAGAACTGAGATTGTTAGGCAGTATAATAATTATTTTGAAAATATATCTGTCAATCCATTGCTGCAAAAACCAGATAGAATTTCAGCACATCACCTATACGTTATTAGAGTTGAAGGTGATGAAAAAATGAGAAGAGAATTATATGATTATCTACATGAAAATTCTATAAGCGTAAACGTTCATTATATTCCAGTTAATAAACAAATATTTCATAAAAAATATTCAAAAAATAATACGCCAATTGCAGATTTTTTATATAAAAAAATAATATCTTTACCATTATTTTTTCGTTTAACAGATGAGGAAGTGGCCTTCATATGTAGTCAGGTTGGCAAAGGCTCTTTTGATTTGAAAAGGGAAGTATGATTTATATAAATACACTAATTTAAGGACCGTATAAATGAAAATATTGACTGATAGCCTAGGATCTATAATAGTTGAGAGCACTGGAGAATTGTGGACAGCAGGCAAGCTATCTGAAGAAATAGAGAATAGGACAGAAATACTCTCCAGTTTTGGTATAGGTAGAGGTGATAAAGTTTTAATTGCGCATGGAGGAACACCTGAATTTTTTTCTGATTTGCTATCGATTTGGAATGTAGGTGCTTGTGCTGCATGTCTTAATCCTGACTTAACGACATCTGAAGTTAGTGTAATTTCTGATTTTATCAAACCAAAAGCTGTATTAATTGCGACAAATCAAAGTAATGTTCCCCCTAATATGGGTATTGATGTGATTAATCTTTCACATGAGAAGATTAGTAGTCAAAGAAATGCTTTACCTATTAGTGATTCTAGTTGTTTAGATGACAATGCACTTATTTTATTTACATCAGGCACTACAGGAACCCCAAAAGGAGTTGTGCATACATTTCGCGGTTTAATATCACGCATTTCATTGAATCAGTCCAGGATATCTAAGGATGATTTGCGTGTCACTATTGCGCCGTTGCCAACACATTTTGGACATGGATTAATTGGCAATTGTTTGACGCCGCTCTTGGCCGGATGTGAGTTAATCCTAGTTTCTGGGAATAACTTAAATGTGGTGGCTAGATTAGGTGAAATCATAGATAAGTACAAAGTTACATTTATGAGTTCTGTACCTGCTATGTGGAAATTAGCAACTAAAATATCTAAGTCACCAAATCACAGGAGTTTACGTAGAATACATATCGGCTCCGCTCCGCTTTCGTCTGATTTGTGGGAAAAAGTTATTGAGTGGTCTGGGATAAAACAGGTTGTAAATATGTACGGTATTACCGAGACTGCTAATTGGTTAGGCGGCGCATCTGCATCTGAAATGAGAACTGAAAATGGTCTGATTGGATGCATGTGGGGAGGCTCTGCATCGGTACGTACAGAAAATGGTACAATAAAGTCACAAGGTCAAGGTGAAATTTTGGTACAGACCTCGTCTATTATGTCTGGCTACTATAAGCTTCCTGAGTTGAATAAAGAAGTATTGATAAATGGTTGGTTTTGCACAGGTGATATAGGCACTATAGATGTGAATGGTATAATTCGCCTTACTGGGAGAAAAAAATTCGAAATTAATCGTGCGGGCCTTAAGGTTCATCCAGAAGATATAGATATTCTTCTAGAGCGACACCCTTCTGTTGGGGAGGCCTGTGCTTTTGGACTTCCAGATCCGATTTCTGGAGAGATAGTTGCTGTTGCTGTTAGCGCTATAGGAAAAAAATCAATTAATTTGGATGCGTTAGAGGAGTGGTGCCGAGAGTATTTGGTAAAAGAGAAGATTCCAGAAAAATGGTTTATATTGGATGAAATACCTAAAACAGATCGTGGGAAAATTAATAGAGATATTGTTGCTTCTATTTGCCAAGAACAAGGTATGGCTTGATGTAAATGAAATTTGAAACTAAAAATTATATACTGAGAACATTGACTACTGGAGATGCAACAGAGCGTTACTTGTCATGGCTTAAAGATGATGATATAAGTCGAACTTTAGAAGTGGATGGCCAGAGGCAGACGTTAGAGACAATTAGAGACTTTATCGTTAAACATGATAACAAAACTAGTTTTCTCTTTGGTATATTTACTAAAAATGGGACCCACATAGGAACTCATTCATTTAATTTTTACCCTAAGCATAAATTAGCCACTGTCGGAGTGATGATTGGTGATAAGTCGTATTGGGGGAAGGCAGTTCCATTGGAAACGCGTGCACAAATATTAAATTGGGCCTTTGAAGAATTAGATTGTAATAAGATAGAAGCAGGGTGTTTTTCTATCAACTTCCCTGCAATTTACAATTTTAAGCGACAACACTGGAAGTTAGAAGGTGTTCGTAAAAAAAACCGTATTATTGATGGTGAATCGGTAGATATGGTACTATTTGGCATGATGAAAAAGGATTGGTATGAGCAGCGATAAACATCATGCTATAAAGTTTTTGTCAGAAGTTTTTGGGGTTGATGATTCTAAAATTCCTGAAGATGCAAGCCTAGAGAACTACTCTAAGTGGGATAGCCTTGGCCATATGCGTATCATATTACATCTTGAGACGGTTCTTGGTCGCTCTATAGAAATTGAAGAAGTGCTTAGCATTACAGATTTGGGCGGCATTCAAAAACTATTGGAAGTTGGATGAGTGGCCATAGATTTACAACATAAGGTATTAATTTATGAGGATAAAAAACAGATTAAGAGAAGATTATTACGGCTCAATAATACGAGAACGAATATTGAAAGGTGGTATTTTGCCATTAATAGGTGTGTACGATGTATTTTCGGCAATATTAGCAGCACAGAAATTTGAAGCAATTTTTTGTAGCGGCTATGGTTTTGCAGCAAGCCACTATGGCTTGCCAGATGAAGGTTTTATTGCATGGACAGATATGGTATCTTATGTAAAACGTATTAGGGCTGTTCTTCCAAAAACACACATTGTTGTAGATATTGACGATGGTCATGGCGATCAAAATGTTGCATCTATATTTGCCAGGCGCTTAGAGCAAGTTGGAGCGTCAGCTGTTATACTCGAAGATCAGCGTCGTCCTAAACGATGTGGCCATCTACCAGGAAAGGAAATACTCTCTCTAGACGAGTATATGCCTAGATTAGAGATGGTTTTAAACACGAGAGATGAATTATTTGTGATTGCAAGAACAGACGCGACAGATTTAGAAGAGGGCATTCTTCGAGCTAAGGAGTTTACGCGTGCTGGGGCTGATGGCGTTCTTGTGGAAGGGATTGTAAATTTACAAGATATATTCGAAATTCGTGAAGCAGTCGGCGAACATGTTACTTTGACAGTTAATCTTATTGCAGGTGGAAAAACTCCCCCAGTTACATTAAGTGAATTGAACCAATTAGGCGTTAATCTTGTTAATTATTCAACACCTTGTCTTTTTTCATCTCAGAAAGCTATTGAAGATACATTGGAAAAATTAATAAAAGATGATGGTAAATTATTGCCTAGTGAAGGCGGGGTTGACCTTGCGTCCAATAATAAAATATTAAAAGAGATACTAATTTCAACTCTTAATCAAGGATGAACATTGGGCTCGGTGCAGTTCAATTTGGTTTGGACTATGGTATTTCTGGTACAAGAGTAAAAACTCCTCGGGAAGAGGTTTATCAATTGCTCGAATTTGCAATTAATAAAGGTATCAATGTATTGGATACAGCTCCATCTTATGGTATTTCAGAACATGTTATTGGAAAATTTGTCAGTAGTTACGATAATCAACTATCATGGAATATTGTAACTAAAACTCCACATTTTAAAAATGAAAGAATTGGTAATAAACAGATTGATGAACTATTATTGAGTTTTGAACTATCAAAAAAAAAACTAGGCATGGATACACTTTATGGTTTACTCATACATAATTGTAATAATCTCTTTTTACCAGGAGGTGAAAAGCTATTACAAACAATGGAACAGTTAAAAAAGAAAGGATCTGTAAAGAAAATTGGTGTTTCAGTTTATAGTGGTGAGCAAGTTGATTTTATTTTAGATAATTATTCGGTAGATTTAGTACAACTTCCGGTTAATATACTCGATCAAAGACTTATTAATGGCGGACAACTTGATAGATTGAAGAGTCAAGGTGTAGAAGTTCATGCAAGAAGTGTTTTCCTTCAGGGGCTACTCCTTATGCCTCTGAATAATGTCTCTTCTTGGTTTAATCCAATTCGGAAGGTGTTAGAAGAATTCCATGTAGAGGCAAAAACAAGAAATATGAGTGCATTAGGAATGGCGCTTAGTTTTGTACAGAGTATACATGGAGTTGATAAAGTTTTGGTCGGTGTAAATACGTTGGAGCAATTACATGAAATTATCAATACTAAATTAGCGATTGTTAATGTTACTGAATTTTCAAATTTGTCAATTAATAATCCAACTTTTATAAACCCGTCAAATTGGAAAATTTAATGTCATGCAGAAGATTGGTGATATTAATTTTTGCGAATATGATACAGTTTTTTGTGATAGCTCTCAAGCATTAGAATGGGCTTATGCGAATGGATTGCCAAAGTCATCAATAGTAAAAACTAGTTCCCCAGCAATGTTGTGGAATAATGATAAGAATATTCAAAATATTGAGAAAAGATGGAATGTAAAAGAAGCTGAAATCTTTCAAGGGACAATTAAGGGTCTAACTGAAGATATTTTTGATGCGGCTTTGACTGTTCAAGGTATGGAGAGAGAGTGTGCACTTGCTATTTCTCAGTCTTCAATCGTATTTCAACAAGTGCTTTATAAGGCCGCATGTTTAGAAGAGAACGACTTTACTGATCGTAGATTGTTTATTTATGTTAATGGGAAGACTGGCTCAGCGGATAATATGATGAACTCACCTTGGGATAAGTTACTATCATGTAATCAATTATTCCACAGGGAAAATTATACGTTGCATCATGATAAATGGGATGTTCTTACTACGCAAGAGGTTTCATATTGGCAGCGTTTTAAAGTGGCTGGCGTAGATACTTTATTGTATAGAGTGGCAATACGGCTAATGAAGCAACTTCCATATTGGGCATTTAAAAGAAGACTTTTTATGCCTAATGAAAATGAACTAACTATAGAGGTTGCAGCATTCCTTATGCTACAAGGTGTTCAAGTTATAGAACTTAAAGCTGAGCCTATAGAAGAAGATAGATTAGATGTAAATAGTATTTTTGAAGATCTTTACACTGAAGTTCTACCTATCATGCAGAAAAGAGTAGAGAAGTTTGTTACTCCATCTGCAGTTCGCCCAACAATATTATTATTTAAGGAATCTATACAGAAGCAATTTGAACAATTTCACCAATTAACAAGAGGGTGGGATAAGGTATTGCAGGCAAACAAGAAAGTCAAACAAGCTGTTCTTGTGAATTCTCCTGGCAATCTTAAGGGTCAAGCGCTATCATATGTTTGTAGAAGAATAGGTGTCCCAATCATTGCAGCTCAGCACGGCGTGACAGTAGAGATTAGCAAATATCATGATGGTTTAAATGCTGTATTTGATAATAGCACCGTTGATGCTGTTTTAGCATATAACAGTAAGAGTGCAGAGGTTGAAAATAATAGCCATTTTTCTAGAGCTAAACAGTATGTTATTGGTGCTTCTTCACGACACATAAGAATGAAGGATAATCAAACTGTTGATCAATCAGCTCCTCCTATTGTGTATATTTCTACCAACTTATACAGAGGGAATGTAGGGTATTTTATCTCAACAAAGACAGATTATTCTCGTGCTAGAGATGAGCAGAAGATTGTTACTGAAGTATTGGGTAAAATATCACACAGAGTGCGGTATAAAACTTATCCCGAAGAGACTCGCAGATATTCTGACATTGATCCTGTACTAAAAAGTGTAAAAGATTTGTGTAATGTAGAATTATTTTCTAAAAAAGTGGATATGAGATATTTATTGTCAGATCATCGTGTTATTGTTACGGCAAAAGCTACTAGTACTCTAATGTGGCCTGTAATGACAGGTAAGCCAGTTGTGTTTATTAATTGGAAGCATAGTAGTCCACTAACTGATGAATCTTGTTCTCCCTTGTCTAGAGGTATGTTTTTATTCGACGAAAATGATGATAATTTTCATGATAATTTGCGTCATTTTTTATCTCAACCTATTGAGGAGATTGAAAGATTGTGGGAAGAAAAGAAAAATTTTCGTCAAGAGATGATCAAAGAATATTTTTCTGCATATAGTGGTGGAGCGGCTAAGCGAGCAGCTCAAATTTTATTGAGAGATTATCTTAATTGATATAATAAAAATGCATGTTATAGCAATAATACAGGCGCGTATGGGGTCAACCCGTCTACCTAATAAGGTAATGTATCCAGTTAGTACAGGTATGCCTATGATTGAGGCTTTACTTTCACGCTTAAGAAGAGCTAAAGAAATTAATCAAATTATACTTGCAACATCAACTGATTTACGTAATCAGCCTTTAGTAGAGCACGTTAGAAAGTTAGGCTATGATATTTATCAAGGAAGTGAAAATGATGTGCTGGATAGGTATTATCAAGTTGCATTACGATATGGTCCAGACGCTATTGTTAGAATTACTGGTGACTGTCCATTAATAGACCCTAGTATTGTGGATAATATTATTAGAGCATATAAATCAAGCGAGGTTGATTACGCATCTAATATAAATCCACCAACTTACCCTGATGGGTTAGATGTTGAAGTGTTTTCATTTTCTGCGTTAAAAACTGCATGGGAGGATGCAAAAACAAAAGATGAAAGAGAGCATGTAACACTATTTTTACGTAAATCTATTGAGTTAAAAGTTAAAAATATTACCAATAGTAAAGATTATTCAGATGAACGCTGGACTGTCGATGAGTTACAAGATTACAAAGTTATTAAATCTATATATGATTACTTTTCACCACGAATTGATTTCACCTGGAAGGATGTAATTCAATTAAAATATTTAAAGCCAGATATTTTTTCTGCAAATAAATTCTTAACAAGAAATGAGGGTGTATTAATGTGTACAGGGCAAAAGCTATGGAAGAGGGCAAAAAAAGTGATTCCTGGCGGGAATATGCTTCTTTCTAAAAGGCCAGAAATGTTTTTACCTGAAAATTGGCCTGCATATTTTAGTAAGTCTAAAGGGTGTACAGTTTGGGATTTGGATGGAAAAGAATATACCGATATGTCTATTATGAGTATTGGCACCAATATATTGGGTTACGGGCATCCAGAAGTTGATGAAGCAGTAATGAAGGCTGTTAAAGATGGTAATATGTCAACGTTTAATTGTCCGGAAGAAGTCTACTTAGCTGAAAAATTAGTCGAATTACATCCATGGGCAGATATGGTTAGATTTGCTAGAGCTGGTGGTGAAATCAACTCTATTGCTGTGCGTATTGCGCGTTCATCTACTGGTAAAGATAAAATTGCTATATGCGGCTATCATGGTTGGCATGATTGGTATTTATCTACCAATCTAAGTAATGATAAAAACCTTGACGGACATCTATTGCCGGGGTTGCAACCTGATGGAGTTCCTAGAGGATTAATAGGCACCACACTGCCTTTTAATTATAATGATATTGAGGGATTAGAAAAGCTTATAAAGGACAATCATAATGAAATTGCAGCCATTAAGATGGAAGTTTCTAGAAGCGAAACCCCAAAAGGTGATTATTTGCAAAAGGTAAGGGATCTGGCTACTGAAAATAATATCATTTTAATTTTTGATGAGTGTACGTCAGGTTTTAGAGAAACATTTGGTGGTTTACATAAAAAATATAAAGTTGAACCTGATATTGCTATTTTTGCAAAGGCCTTAGGCAATGGGTATGCAATTTCTGCTTGTATTGGTAAGAAAGAGTTTATGCAAGCAGCACAGAAAACCTTTATAAGTTCTACATTTTGGACAGAGCGCATTGGTCCTGCAGCCGCATTGAAAACATTAGAAGTAATGGAAAGAGAAGAGTCATGGAAAAAAATTACCAGTATAGGTGGTGATATATCCAAACAATGGAAAGTATTGGCAAGAAAACACAATATAAATATAAAGACTTGGGGATTGCCTGCGCTAAGTGGTTATACATTTGATTCGCCACATGCATTAGGGTACAAAACATTTGTTACACAAGAAATGCTAAAAAAAGGCTATCTTGCTACTAATAATGTATATGTGTGTACAGAGCATAAAAAAGAGGTGGTTAAAGGGTATTTTTCAGAGTTAAATAAAATTTTTGCAATAATTAAAACATGTGAAAATGGAAATCAAAATATAGAAAGCCTATTAGAAGGACCAATTTGCCATAATAGCTTTTTACGCTTAAATTAATGAAAATTATTATTCGTACAGACGCATCTCAGAAAATAGGTTTAGGTCATGTTATGCGCTGTCTTACTCTTGCAGAAGAGTTGAGAGATAGAAATGCAATAGTAGAATTTATCACTCGTAATCATCAAGGGAATATAAACGAACAAATTAAAAATAAAGGCTTTAAAGTGCATTCATTGCCTATTCCAACTACACAATTGCATAATAATTTGACTGGATACGAGAGGTTACTTGGTGTCAAGCAATTAATAGATGCTGATGACACTATTCGAGTTCTTACAGAAAATAGTCCGGACTGGCTAATTGTTGATCATTACGCGCTAGATTATTATTGGGAAAGAAAGTTAAGGTTATATAGTAAAAAGATTATGGTAATTGACGATCTGGCAAACCGTAATCACGATTGTGATATATTATTAGATCAAAATTATATTCATGATCAATATCGTTATGATAAATTACTTTCGTTAGATTCGATTAAGTTATTAGGGTCAAAATATGCACTATTGCGAAAGGAATTTTTAGAAAACAGAAGAAAGAGAGAAAGAGTTAAAAGAGTATTTGTTTTTTTTGGCGGGACAGACTTTGAGGATTTAACATCTATAGCTATAAAGGTACTCTCTAGGTCTAAGTTGAGACATCTATCAGTAGATGTCGTTGTTGGGTCATCTAATCCACATCAAACAGAATTGAAAGCAGAAATAGATATGTGTCCCAATATAAAACTCCATATTCAGGTAGATAATATGGCCAAGTTGATGTTGAAAGCTGACGTTTCTATAGGGTCAGGTGGAATTACAACTTGGGAGAGAATGGCTTCAGGGTTGCCAAGCATAGTTGTAACTCTTGCTGATAATCAGGTTGCCTTTATTAAATGTCTCGACAAAGACGGTCACTTAAATTGGCTGGGTGGCATGGGCCAGATAAGTGAACGAGTAATTTATAATGCATTTTTGAAAATTGTTCAAGACCCTTGCCAGTTGCGCCTACAATCACAAAAAAACCAAAATCTTATTGATGGTAAGGGGGCCAACAGGGTTGCTGATATATTGATAAAATATGGTAAAAATACCAACTATTTAGAAAGAGAAAATCTATTTTCAATTGCAATTCTATCTGATCGTACAACATGGATGGAAAAATGGATTAGACAGCTTTTAATATATTGGCAAGTATCCGGACATGAAGTCGTATGGGTGCATGAGCCGTCAGAAGTTCCTAAGGGGGATTTTTGCTTTATGTTGGGTTGTGGCACAGTCGTAAAATCAAATATTTTAAGTAGAAATAGCCATAATTTGGTTGTGCATGAAAGCAACCTTCCAAAAGGAAGAGGATGGTCACCATTGAGTTGGCAGGTATTAGAGGGAAAAAAATCAATACCGATTACTTTGTTTGAGGCGACAAATAAGCTTGATAGTGGAGTAATTTATGTGCAAGATCAAATAAAGTTTAAAGGTGATGAATTGGTTGATGATTTAAGAGAGAAGCAAGCAGTTAAAACTCTAGAGTTGTGCAAACAATTTATTGACAAATACCCAGCCATCCTGAATGATTCAAAAATACAAGAAGGTTATCCAAGTTTTTATTCTAAAAGAACATCTGTTGACAGTGTTATTGATATGAATAAAACGATTGGTGAGCAGTTTAATTTATTACGTATTGTTGATAATGACAAGTATCCAGCCTACTTTAAAATACACGGCTGTAAATACGAGTTAAGTATTAAAAAAAGTGTCTTTTAAGAGAATGAAAATTTTATTCACTGGTGGTGGTGGCGCAGGTAGTGAAGCAATTTACCGTAGCTTGAAAGATTCTTACGATATTCATTTTTCTGATGCCGATGTGAATGCAATCAACCCATTGATACCCAATAACTGTAGGCATGCTATACCAATGGCTAAGGACCCTAAATTTGTAGAAGAAGTAAAGGAATTATGTGACCGATTATCAATAGATTTACTTGTGCCTAGTGTAGATGAAGAACTTGCTTTATTGAGTAAGTTGGATTCTGTCAATGTAATGCTACCTGACTCTGATTATATTAATATTATGTTAGATAAGTTTAGATGTAATCAAGCACTCATAGGATTGGGCTTGAATGCTCCTAAAACAACTATTATTGCAGATTATAAAAAAAATAATTGGATGTATTTTCCATGCATTGCCAAGCCTATAAGTGGTCGCGGATCAAGAGATGTATATATCATTGATTCTGCCGAACAGGTTGGTTCATATTTAAATTTGACAGGGCTTGGTGAGCATGAAGCGATATTACAAGAAAAGATTGTTGGGGTGGAATATACTGTGCTAGTTGCGGCTGATTTAAAGACAAATCTTCACGTGGTGGTTCCCGTTAGAGTTGTCAGTAAGAAAGGCATTACAATTAGTGCTATGGTAGAGCATAATCTTATAGTAGAAAAAGCATGTAGCGATATACATAATAGATTGCCAGCAAGAGGCTGTTATAATATACAATTGATGTTGACTGACGATGGAATGGTGTTTCCTTTTGAGATAAATCCACGTATTTCTACAACATTTTGTATGAGCCTGATGTCAGGTATAGATCCTATAAATATATATTTTAATAAATATGCACCAGAAGCGTTGTTAACATATAAAACAGGGTTAAAGTTGCATCGATACTGGGTTAATGATTTTAGTTAATATGTAATGACACTGAAATTTAAAATTGAAAATCATACAATTGGAGATGGCAATCCTTGTTTTGTAATAGCAGAGATAGGTTCTAATCATAATAATAATTATGAACAGGCGCTTAAATTAATTGATGCTGCTGCTGAGGCTGGCGTAGATGCAGTTAAATTTCAAACATTTAAGGTGTCTAGCCATTATTCAAAAAAAGCACCTAGCTTTGATTATTTAGACGGTGTTAGTACGTATGATCTTATCCGTAGTCTTGAGATAAATAGAGATTGGCACCAGCCTCTGAAAGAATATAGTGAAAATTCTGGACTAGTATTCCTCTCTTCTCCGTGCGATAATGATGCTATTGCAGAACTCGATCGACTAGAAATAGGTGCATTTAAGCTGGCATCTTTTGACCTTCCAGATTTGAGACTTATTCAGAAAATGGCAGAAACAGGCAGGCCTCTTATATTTTCGACCGGTATGGCAAATTGGATGGATATACAACAAGCAGTGGATACAGCTCGTGATACGGGTAATAATAAGATTGCACTCTTGCAATGTACGTCATTATATCCTGCACCAATTGAATTGAGCAATTTGCGTGCCATGAAAACCATGAAAGAGGCGTTTGGTGTTTTAACTGGATATTCAGACCACACTATGGGAGAGCATGTATGTCTTGCTGCTGTTGCAAATGGCGCATCTATTATTGAAAAGCATTTGACTCTTGATAGAAATATGACTGGTCCAGATCATAAATTTGCAATTGAGCCACAAGAATTAAAGCAACTTATGCAGAGATTACGAGATGTTGAAAGTGCATTTGGCGATGGGATTAAAAATGGTCCACAAAATGAAG
>Ga0209046_1000451_pt1 | contig 22529 bp, 31 predicted proteins | sample SaaInlV_200m_DNA_5_FD_184669 | JGI IMG/M metagenome (GOLD analysis project Ga0209046, IMG submission 184669) | Marine microbial communities from expanding oxygen minimum zones in the Saanich Inlet - Saanich Inlet SI073_LV_150m_DNA (SPAdes) (version 2) | ecosystem: Environmental > Aquatic >... | reverse complement strand
AGACACTTGGGCCAACACTAGCGTATCCGCTAAGTATCAGGCCACTTGTAAAGTAGGGTCTAAATATTCAGTATCAGAAATACTAGTGCTGAATAGAGGTACTAGTGTTGAGCTTACAGAGTATGCAGCCTTAGGAGATAGTTTACTAACATTTACGGTAGCTATTAATGGTTCTAATATTGAATTATCAGGAGTTAGCACAGATGCTAGTACTTCTGTTAAACTAACTAAAGTCTTACAAGGAGTATAATTATGTCAGATTTTAAAACGACTCCCTCTGTAGGGGATGAGATAGCAAAAGGAAGAAGTAGATACAGGTTCGATGGAGTAGGTTGGAGCCCTGTGGCGAGAAGTAGTGTTGCGGGGAGCTTAGTAGTCACCCAAATACAGTGGTTCTACTTGTTATCAGCAGGACAAACTGAGATAACCGGTGTGGACTTAGGTGGCAAGACTCTTAGCTACTCTACCTCTGGTCAAGATGAGATACTTGTGTATCTTAACGGTATTAGAATTCGTAAAGGATCTAGTCAAGACTATGTTTTGACTAGCGGAAGTGTGTTAACTTTGACAGACGCAGGTGCAGCTGGTGATGAAATTGAAATCATCCAAAGAGCTAGATTTGCTTCAGCAGATTACTACGAGAAGAGCGAGATAGATACAAGTCTTGCAGGGAAAGTTGATGACTCTCAAGTCTTGACTAATGTGCCTTCTGGTGCTTTGTTTACTGATACTAATACAACATATTCTGTTGGTGATGGTGGGTTATCTGAAAAGAACTTTACATCTGCTGACAATACTAAGTTAGATGGTATTGATACAAGTGCTAATAACTATTCACACCCTAGTACACACGCAGCTTCAATGCTTACAGGGGCTTTACCGGCAATTGATGGTAGTAATTTAACAGGTATTGCAGCAGCTCCACCGTACGCCAGCGCTCCTGCAGTGGCTACTGAAGGTAAGCTTTATTACAACACAACAGCGGGCATCTTATATGTATCCAATGGTACAATTTGGGAGAAGGTGAGTAACCCCGCCCCACTTGTAACAGGGGGAACGGTTGCTATACCCAATGTTACTGAAGGTACTAATTTAAGTTACAACGTAGGATTAGATTTTACAGATGAAAGTGATGCAGATAGTTCACTAGCTTATACTTTAAATAGTGGGGAGCTTCCTCCTGGTGTAACACTACCAAGTACTGGAAGTACTCTTTTATCAGGGGTAGCGAATAACACCCTGACCAATCAGAATGTTACTTATGTATTTGCCATTAGAGGTACAGACACAGGGGGCGCCTTCGCAGTACAGAACTACAGCGTAACCATAACTAACGTAGCTGTTGGGGTTACTGGTGGTACAGTAACTATTTCTACAGTTAATGAGGGTATTAGCACATCATATGATGTAGACACTGACTTTACATTTGGAAGCGGTAGAGTGTTCGCTGCTTATACTTTACAGAGCGGGACATTACCTTCGGGGTTATCTCTAACAGCGGCTTCAGGAATAATTTCAGGTGTAACTGGTAATGTATCTAGTAATACAGTTTATACATTTACTATAAGAGGTACAGATACTGACGGAGACACAGCAGACCAGGTTTATTCGTGGACTATTAATACAGTAGCTCCTTCTGCTTCAGCTGGGACAAAGACCCTTTCAACTGTAACAGAAAGTCAAGCTGTGAGTTATGATGTGGATGCTGACTTTACGTTTGGTACAAGTAGAGTATTTTCTGCTTACTCTCACTCTAGTGGTTCTCTCCCTAGTGGTGTTTCGTTAAACACCACATCGGGAGTATTAAGCGGAACAGCAGGCAATGTATCATCTAACACAGCTTATAGTTTTAACATTAGAGCTACAGATACGGATGGAGATGTAGTCGATAAAGCGTATAGTTGGTCGATAAACACGGCAGGACCTTCGTCAACAGGTGGAACAGTGTCAATCAGCTCCGTAAATGAAAATGCTTCAGCGTCTTATGATGTGGATAACAATTTCAGTTACCCAACAGGTTCTGTTAGAAAAAGTTCGGGGGCTTATTCCTTGCAGAGTGGGGTGTTGCCTAGCGGGTTAAGCCTCAACTCTACTTCAGGGGTAATCAGCGGAATTATGGGTGACGTATCCTCTACCACAGGATACTCATTTACCATTAGAGCTACAGATACAGACGGTGATACTGCTGACCAAGCTTACAGTTGGACCATCAATAATGTGCCTCTAACAGGTACAGGTGGAACGGTAAATACCTATTCGGGTTACAAATCAAACACATTTACATCTTCGGGTTCTATTACCTTTAATCAAGCAGGAACTATCGATGTTCTTGTAGTTGCAGGTGGTGCTTCGGGAGGTGGTGCGGGTGGTAACGATGGATCAGGAGGCGGCGGCGCAGGCGGTATGCTAGTAGGAAGTCTTTCTGTTTCTGCGGGTACTACTTACAATGTCACTATTGGAGCTGGCGCTTCAGGCGTTTGGAACTCTACACGTGGCTACCATGGCTCTAATTCATCATTCACTGGCATTACTACCGCTATAGGTGGAGGTGGAGGTGGTTCAGAAAGTAGTGTTCGAACTGGAGATAACGGAGGTTCGGGTGGAGGCGGCGGCGGTTATGGCACCAGCAATCATGGTGGCTCAGGTACTTCAGGACAAGGAAACTCGGGCGGAAACTGTACTGGCCCTGGTGATGGCGGCGGTGGCGGTAAAGGTAGTGCTGGCTCCAATGGTATCACCGGTCACGGCGGTTCTGGTGGCGCAAATAATTATAGAACCGGATCAAACATTTATTACGCCGGTGGTGGTGGCTCTTCAGCTGATTGGAGGCGTAGGACTTCAGGTGGTAATGGTGGTAATGGTGGTGGTGGCAATGGTGCTCCAGATTATGGCACAGCTGTCTCTGGAACTGCTAACACTGGTGGCGGAGGCGGTGGTGCTGTAGGCAGAAACCGTGGAGGTACTAAATACTCAGGTAACGGTGGGTCAGGTATTGTAGTTGTGCGCTACGCACAATAGGAGAAGTAAGATGGCGTATTACGCAAAAGTAAACAACAACATAGTTGAGCAAGTTATAGTAGCAGATGAAGCATATTTTGAAACTTTCATTGACAGCTCCCCAGGTGTATGGATCGAAACATCAATGGATGGCAGTATAAGAAAAAACTATGCGAGTGTCGGTTACAGTTATGATGATATTAGAGATGCTTTTATTGCTGAAAAAGACCATGCTTCATGGTTATTAGATGAGGATACATGTACGTGGAGGCCTCCCGTAGCATATCCTGATGATAATAAGGCGTATACTTGGAACGAAGAAACTACCTCTTGGGTAGAAGTACAGGAGACAGACAATGGGTAGCCTAGCACGCAAACTAGCAAGCTTAATCGACAGCTCTGGAGACATCCGAGTAGGAAACCTAGACAACGCTGTGGTAGGTCTTCTAGTGTGCTCTGCAAACAACCTTCAACAATTAACTAAGGACACAACATGAGCAAATCAAGACAGTTCTCCAAGTTATTAGGCTCAGGAAATGGATTAACCGGATTGACACTAATGCCTAGCCTTGTGGGTAAAGAAGGAAAAACTTTACAAGTAATGGCAGACGGATCAGCAGCTTGGGTAGAGTTGGATGCTTTACCTGCAAGAACTGGTAAAGAAGGAAAAACTTTACAAGTAATGGCAGACGGGTCAACAGACTGGGTAGCAGTAGATGCATTGCCCTCTCAATCTGGAAAAACCGATACATATCTGAAAACAAATGGAACAATCGCAACGTGGGAAGAAGTTGTGCAAATAACTTCAGAGTTTCATGGCTTTGAAATAGATAAAAATAATCACAAACTACTGTGGACACATACATCAGGTGACTTTTCAACTTCTAACTACGATCAGTGGGTAGAAGGTCAAAGTGACCAAATCTATAGGGTGAATAATGCTACAGGCAAACTCGAGGTAACTTACTAATGGCTATTACAGTTGATTTAGGAAAATTAGTCTATACGTGGCAAGGTACGTATAGTGACACAAAACAGTACGAAATTAGAGACACTGTAGCATACGGCGGCGTATCTTACATATGTAAGGCTACTCCCGCTTCTGTAGGAGTTCTCCCAACAAATTCAGCCAACTGGGATATCTTAGCTGCTGGGTTCAAATACAGGTCTACTTATGATGCGAGTATAGCGTATAAGTTGAATGACATTGTTCAGTACGGTGGTAACGTATATATCACTAAAGGGGCTACGGTAGCAGGAACTGTACCAACAGTAGCAACTTCTTGGGAAATTTTAACTACTGGCTTTAAATGGGAAGGAGTCTTTGATGCTGCCGTTGCTTATCAAGCAGGTGATGTAGTATCTTATGGTTCGCAGACATATATTAATAAAGTAGGTGCTACAGGGGTTCTCCCAACAAACTCTGCTAACTGGGATACGTTCTCAATCGGAATGCAGTGGGAAGGTGCGTACGAGAATGCTAAATCTTACCAAAAAAATGACGTAGTAAATTACGGAGGTAGTACTTATATTGCCAAAGTAGATACTAACGGGAATTTACCTACTGATAATACAAAGTGGACTATTTTCACTACAGGTATGCAGTGGGAAGGTGCGTATAACAACACCACTTCATATGAATTAAATGATATAGTTAGTTATGGTGGCAATACTTATATTGCCAAAGTAGATACTAACGGGAATTTACCTACTGATAATACAAAGTGGAATATTTTCACTACAGGTATGCAGTGGGAAGGTGTGTATAACAACACCACTTCATATGAATTAAATGATATAGTTAGTTATGGTGGCAATACTTATATTGCTAAAGCTGATACAGTTGGGAACCTTCCAACGGATAATACGAACTGGGATACATTTACTACAGGTATGCAGTGGGAAGGTGCGTACACTTCTGCTGCTTCGTACCAAAAGAACGACACTGTATCTTATGGTGGCAACACTTATATCGCCAAAGGAGACACCTCCAATAATTTACCTACGAGTTCAACACATTGGGATGTATTACTTGCAGGTTTCAACTGGTTAGGATCGTACAACTCTTCGGACACTTACAGACCTGGTGACGTAGTCTCATACGGAGCGCAGACCTACATATGCACTGCCAATACCAACAATATTCCTACAGATACATCAGTGTGGGATACGTATTCAACAGGGCTTCAGTGGGAAGGCGCTTATAATGCTTCAACCTCGTACCAAGCTAATGATATTGTTACTTATGGTGCTAATGTATATTTAGCGAAAGCTGATACTTCAGGTAACCTGCCAACAGATTCTACTTATTGGTCGAGTTTTACTACAGGCACTAAGTTTGAAGGTACTTATAATAATACAGATGCATACCAGTCCGGCGATATTGTCGTATTCGGAGGAAACACTTATGTCGCTTTAGAGGATACTGTGGGTAATGAGCCACCTAGCGTGCAGTGGGCTACGTATACTCAAGGAATTATGTGGAAAGGTCCTTGGGTTCCAGCAACAACATACAAAAAGTGGGATGCAGTTTCATACTCAGGAAGTTCATGGATTGCACTAAGTGGACACACCAATCAAGAGCCTTCGTCTGCTTCAAGTTACTGGGATGCAATGATTGAAGGAGCTGCAGGCAATGTGTTGACAACAAAAGGAGATATAATCTGGTTTAATGGAAGTGCTGCGGAGAGACTTCCTGTAGGAACTCAAGACTATGTACTGACAGCTCAGTCAGACGGAAGCATGGCTTGGTCCGACGATGTAGAAACCCTTGCACTAGCAGGGCTATAAATTAACGTACAAGAATAAATAAGGAAAATAAGTATGGCAATTAACATGACAACTCTGGAGAGCACACTCCAGACTAAATTCAACGCAGTAACAGATCCAAAAGAGATGTTGTTGCTAGGAAAAGCATATGAGTCTACTGTGGGCGGCATCAGTGTGACAGACATTGAGAAAGCAGCAGCTACTGGGGTTACTAACGTAGAAACAGCTAGAACAGACGCGGTAAACACAGTATCTTCATCAGTAAATGTAGGTGTCACTAAGATCAAACATCTTATGAATACTAAATTTAATGGAGGTTCTGGAGGTTCTTATCGCTCTAGTTTTGTGATTGATGCCGATGATAAACTGTGTGGTTGGGGTTGTGATAACGCAAATCAACAAGCTAACGGAAGAGGACTAGCCAATCAACCAGGAATGCATGCATTAGCTTTCAGAATTGAAGGTGGGGTCCGTCCAGGAAAAATGATTCAAGTTGAAAAAACTGGTGGTTATTCTGGAATGGGGTTAGATGATAATGGTGTAGTATGGGCTTGGGGCTACAACGGTCATGGTCAATGGGGTTCAGGACATACTGAAAACCGTGAACACGGTCAGAAAGTAAACTTTCCAGGGGGTACGGTTATTACTCGCATCGCTGCAGGTAAGGGTTATCAGAATGATCAATCAAACCAGATGCTAGCGTTAGACTCTGCAGGTAATTGCTGGACTTGGGGGTATAATGGTCATGGTCAGTGTGGGCGTAATGGCACTTCTTCAAACGCGAGTACATACACTCCTCAAATAGTGTTAACGGGTGTTGAGAAAATTTATGCTTGTAATGGTGCTGGTGCAGGACACTCAGGAGCTATCAAGACCAATGGTGATGCGTATCTTTGGGGGTATAACGGATATGGTAACATAGGTTCTGGCAACACTAGTAACCAAACTGTACCAATGTTAATCAATGGCAGAGGTTCTATCCCTTCGGGAGCTAATGTTGTTCATTTAGCTTTGAAAGGGCATAACCACAACTATACTGTAGTGACTACAAGCGATGGTAAGATACACATGTGTGGCTACAATGGTCATGGTCAGTTAAATAATGGCAATACTTCCCAATCAAATAATTTTCAACTACACCAGTGGTTTAACGGATCTAGCGCTGATCGTAGAGTTAAAATTGACACTGATAAGAACAAAGGGTTCTACGGAGAGGATATAGGCGCTTATGTTTGGATTAACCAAAATAACTCACAATCTAGTTCTATGGCCTTAAGTGAATCCAATAAATTATATTTTTGGGGCAATAATGAGTATGGTATCTCAGGGTATGGCAATGCAACTAACACTAATAGTGGTGCGGCGTACCATACCCACACTGCCGCAATTAAGTCTGTAGCTATGGGAGGTTATGATGCTCATAACTGGGCGGCAATGCTAAAAGAAGATGGCACTTTACTAATGTCAGGCTACAATGGCAACTACCAAGCATGTCAAGATAGTTGGAGAAGCGACACTTACAGATATACTTGGAGAGAACCTTCTTTCCCTCATGGTATCCAAGGTAATATCGCAGAGATTGTGGTATCAGGGACTACTAGTGAAAGTGTGTTAGTTCTTAAAACTACAGATGGAACTCTATGGGTTTCTGGGTATGGAGGCGAGATGGCACAAGGCACTGATAGAGAAACTACAATGGGTCATTTACATAGAATTGAGCAGAACTAGGAGATAATTATGCCAAGAACAATTAAAAAATATACAAGCAATGAGGATACCCCATGGGTTATCCCTGAGCCATTTTCTGTACAACTGATGGCCATTAACGGAGTCGTGTATGTATCTTTAGATGATACTGTTGACTTGTCTGAGCTACACGAAGATTTCGTGCTGGAAAATGTTGACTTATCTGATGCAGACCTCCTTCATACATTAAGAAGCGAAAGTATGCCTTGTCGCATTATTAATCAAAGAGTTAAGGAAGAAATTGCAGCGAGCTATTCTGCTACTGATGAAATCCAGGCTATGAGAGAAAATGACACAGTGTACAACACTTTTATTGCGGGAGTTTTAACACCTGCGAGAGTAGAGAAAGACAACCTAGGCTTAGTGGTTCCAGAGTAGTTTAAGATAGATCTTTAAAGTCTGCCCCTTCTCACGAGGGGGTTTTCTTCAAAGATTAACAACAAACCTCGTGGAGAACCCCTCATCCCACACTAATTATAATCAACGACAATAGGGAGTGCTTATATGTCAAACAAAGCTTTTAAAGTAAAACATGGACTAGAGTTACCATCCGGTACCTCTATAACAGAATTCAGTATCGACGACACCTTAGCAGGCAACTCGGACAACGCCGTTCCTACGGAAAAGGCGGTCAAGACTTACGCAGATACAAAAGCGTCCTTAGAGGATGCAGTAGCGATGTCAATCGCACTAGGTTAGGAGAACTAAATGGCAAATACATTTAAATTAAAAACAAGGACTGGAATAGATACCTCGCTGGTACCGGTCTACACAGTGCCTGCATCGAAGACATCAGTTGTAATAGGACTAACCCTAACTAATATTAAGGGCGCCTCTATCACTGCTTCGGTACAAGTATCTTCTAATACCGTAGATTTTGAGACTAACGCAGATGTATATGTCGTAAAAGATATCCCAATCCCGTCAGGCGCTTCAGTTGAAGTAATGGCGGGTAATAAGATTGTCCTCCAGACAACAGACATACTCAAGGTAAGCACTTCTGTTGTGGATGGTGTAGATGCCGTACTATCAATCATGGAAAGCGACGTTTAATAGGAGAATACTATGGGATATTTAGGACGCACACCAACAGCAGTACCTATCGATGCTAGCGACATTCCTGCTAACAGTATTACATCAGATAAGATCAAAGATGGTGTAATTACTGTTGATGACATAGGAGCCAATGCGGTTGGCAACTCTGAAATGGCAGACGATGCTGTAGGGGTTGCGGAGTTAAGTGCAACAGGTACGGCAAGCTCTTCAACATATTTAAGAGGGGATAATAGTTGGGCTACTATTGCAGCTACAACATTTCCTTTCTATAAAGCAGACGGCACATCTGATACAATAGCAATAACAAGTGGTACATTCCCTTTCTATAAAGCGGATGGTACTGCAGACAATATAGGAGTTTCATAATGGCAGATAGAATACCAGTAAAAGCAATATATTCAGGAACGTATGGTTCTAGTGATGTAACCTCATTAGGAGAATTATCCAGTGGTGAAACTATTAATGGTAGTTATATTACTGATAACTCAGTAACCCTCGCTAAGATGGCACACGGTACTGATGGTGAACTCATTACTTATGATGCTACTGGAGCACCTGCTAATGTAGCAGTAGGCACAAGTGGACAAGTATTAACCTCTGGTGGTGCTGGTGTAGCACCTACGTTTCAGGCGGCTGCTGCTGGTGGTAAGGTGTTGCAAGTTGTCAGTAGTGGTGGTTTTTCAGCCACAGCAAGTACATCAAGTACATCTTGGGTAGATACAGGTCAGAGTGTTACAATAACTCCAGCATCAGGAAGTAAAGTATTACTGATGTTAAACGGTGGTGGAGGTCGTCCTAATAGACCTATTGGTTATCCTGACGCAAGAGTAGTGACTACACTGTATAGAGGCTCAACAAACTTAGGTCACTCATCTTTTGGTTTAGCACAACAGAGAATTAAGGCTGAGGTTTCAAGCACTAGCGGTGGTATGGTTGCTCCTCATTCAATAATTCATCTCGATGCCTCCCCAGGGGGTGATGGCTCAACAGCAATAACATATAAGATTTATTATAAGTCTCCCGATGCTTGTACAGTTAATTATAGTTATGTTACAGATGGTAGAGTTGAATTAGTCGCTATGGAAATAGGAGCATAATATGAGAGATATAGCAATTAGAAATACACATTCAACAGTTGTAACTATCAGAGGTGATGAAGCATTTGACCAAGATGATAATCCTATCACTTTAGACCAGTCATTAATCACAGCAGAACTAACAAGACTACAAGCAGAATACGACTCTAAACAATACCAAAGAGATAGACAATACGCACCTACTGGAGACCAATTAGATATGCTATGGCACTCTATTGATGCTGGTGAGTTCGGTGATACTGCTAAACAATCAGAGTTCTATACTGCTAATAAGGCAGTGAAAGACGCTAACCCCAAACCATAAGGACTATGAATGGAACAACGAATTGAACGCTTAGAAGCTGCAATAGAGAGACACGAGGAACAGATTATCAAACTCTTCGATAAGATATCTGGGCTAAAGAAAACCTTAGTAGGTATTCAGAATACTCTAAATCAGATTAAGTATATTGCTACTGGTATGATAGCATATTTTGTATTACAGGAGTTTGGTTTCTTTGCTGCCTTTAAGGCGGTTAAAGGATAAATAAAACAACAGAGGGTGAAATGCCCTCAACAAATTAAACACAGGAGATACAAATGGCCTTAACAAAAGTAACAAGTGGCGGTATCACAGATAGTGCCATTACTTCTGCAAAGATAAACGATGGGGCTATCACTAATGATGATATTAGTTCTTCAGCTGCTTTAGCTACATCAAAGATTACTGGTCTAGCTACTTCAGCTACAACAGATACTACAGATGCTAGTAATATTACAACAGGTACTATTCCTACAGCTAGATTAGACAGCACATTAGACCTATCAAGCAAGACAGTAACATTACCAGCAGCGAGTGTAACAGCCCACGCTACTAATCCTACTAAGGCTTCTATTGAGGCCTTGGGTATTGATTTACCTGCTGCTGACTTAACAGGTACTATTGCTGATGCTAGGTTTCCAGCTACATTACCTGCTATCTCTGGTGCTAGCTTAACGGGTATAGATGCTGCTACAGTATCAGCTACTGCTCCAGTTAGTCCTGCTGCAGGTGATATGTGGTTTGATACTACTACTGGTGCCGATGTTATGAAAGTATGGAATGGCTCTGGTTGGGACCAAATGAGTAACTCTCCTAGGCATAGGTACTGGAAATATGAAGCATTTTCTTCTACGAACCACCACCCACGCATATCAAGGATATACCTTAGGGAATCCAATGGGAGCATAAGTAGGATCTTTTACTACGCAACGTCAGACAATTGCTCGGACTCTGGCGGTATACCTGGCGTAGGCACTACATATACTATTGATGCAGGAGCAGGTATGACCATTGATAGTATTGGTTGGGGGTTTTATACCGTATACTCAGGCTCTAGAAACATCACTGTAAAATATTGGTACTCTGATGATGGTACTAACTGGGTCCTAGCAACCCAAGATAGCGTAACTACATCTAGTGGCTGTGGCCATTACACAATAACAGTTTAAAAAGGATATTTATGGACACTCCAGAGAAACAATTAAGACGCGTTAGGAACGCCCTACTTAAGGATATGGACAACACTGTATTAAAATCAGTGGCAACAGACACCCCCTTACCCCAAGATATTAAAGACTATATGCAAACTCTTAGGGACTTGCCTGAAACAATAGTGTTAGTAACTAATGATGATGGTAACTTAGACTGGGATAATATAAATCTTCCTGTAAAACCAACAGGAGAAACATAAATGGCTTATATCGGTAACAGTCCAGCAAACGTAGGAAACTACCAAATTGTAGACGATATCGCTGCTACCTTCAATGGCGTACTAACATCATTTGCATTAACAGTATCAAGTTCATCGATTACCCCTGCTAAGTCAGGACAATTACTAGTAGGAATTAACGGTGTAATGCAAGAACCTGATGACACAGGCACTAATGGCTTTAAAGTATCTAGTAGTAACATTGTATTCTCATCAGCTCCTGCAACCGGATCAACCTTCTGGTGTGTATTCCAAGGACAGAATGTAGATATTGGTACGCCTAGTGATGCTACTGTAGGTACAGATCAACTATCTGCTACTGGCACTAAAGATGCCAACACTTATTTAAGAGGGGATAATACTTGGGTAGTGCCTACGGATACAGATACTGTTTATACACATCCTACAGGCGATGGTAATTTACACGTTCCCGCTAATAGCACAACTAATAATGGCAAGTATCTACAAGCCAGTGCTACAGCAGGTACTTATACTTGGGAAGCAGTAGATGCTCTACCTACACAAACAGGTAACGCAGGCAAGTACCTAGGAACTGACGGTACTACAGCTACTTGGAATACATTAGACACAGATGCTAACAGTACAACTAAAGGCTTATACGAACACGCTAATACCATTGCAGCTAACTATTCAATTACCGCAGGTAATAATGCTTTAACAGCAGGACCTATTACAATTAATACAGGAGTCTCAGTCACCGTACCAACGGGTTCGACTTGGGTTATAGCATAATATGAGTAAAGTTAAAATACAAGGAAACGCAAGTGGTACTGGTGTAGTTACACTTACTGCTCCAAATACAAATACAGATAGAACGATTACGTTGCCTGATGGTGATGTTACATTAGGCGTACCGAGTGGTATTATCTCGATGTGGTCAGGTCTTGTTGGTGCTATACCTTCTGGTTGGGTTATCTGTGATGGTACTAACTCAACTCCTAACCTTACTGACAAGTTTATTAAGGCGGCTGCAACTGCTGGTGGAACTGGTGGTTCAGCAACAACTGGAGCAACCACACTAGCTACTTCACAAATACCAAGCCATACTCATCCATATGAAGGTGGTCAAAATGCTCAAAGTAATGCACATATGGGTAAAGGTTATTATGGTCATAATTTTTTAACATCTCAAGCGACTGGTGGAGGTGGCTCTCACACGCATACTCAAGCAGAGCCAGTTTATTTCTCTCTAATCTTTATTATGAAAACATAGGAACTAGTATGACTACATTAACAATAGTAAAAGACGATAAATTTGTAGCAGTAGATGGTGAAGGTTTGTTTCTTGATGCAGTTGTATTAGCAGCAAATGTACACGCAGTACAGTTTGATGGTACGAATGGTGAGATTGAATATAACGATGGTACACCAAATGAAGCTATAACAAGCATCTCGGCTTACTCCACCATTACAGATGACCACGCAGCTAAAAAAGCAGCTAATGTTAAAGCAGCTTCTGATGCTGCAACAGCACAAGCAACACTAGAAGCTACTTATGGATGGAAAAGAGAACAAGAATACCCATCAATAGCAGACCAACTAGATGACATCTATCACAACGGTATTGACGGATGGAAAGCTACTATCAAAGCAGTTAAAGACACATATCCTAAGGAGACTATCTAATGGCAATAACTATTTCAGGCTCGGGGATAACCTCGGCAAACATTGCAGATGGTACTATTACTACAGATGATATTTTAGCTAGTGATGTCAAGAATCTGAAGTCAGGTAGAAAGAACCTGATTATTAATGGTGGTTTTAATGTAAGCCAGCGTGGCGATTATACTACTGCTACTACCGCAGCAGATAATGTTTATTATTTAGATAGGTTTAAGGCGGTTACCAATGGTGCTAGTGCAACAGTACAGCATATTAATAATACGACTTACAACTCACTAAAGATGACAGCAACAAGTACTGCGTCTGGAACTTTAGGTGCTATATCATTTTTGGAGGAATTTCAAAAAGGTAAGACACTTACTGCATCTGTTAGAATGAAGTCTAATAACTCTAACGCTAGAGTTCTTATTTATGATGGAGTATCTTTTCTTGCTACATCATCCACGCATACTGGAGATGGTAGTGAAGAAATTATTACAGCCACAGGTGTAGTTTCTACTAGCGCAACATTACTGAGAGTTTATACAACCATCTCTACTGCAGGTGTTGGGGCTGTATCAATTACATCAGGTGACTATATTGAGATTGCAGAGGTACAACTAGAAGTAGGCTCAGTAGCCACAGACTTTGAACACCGTAGTTATGGTGAGGAACTGGCACTTTGTATGAGGTACTACTACAGCACTATGTTTCTAAACAAGGCTAACTCATTAACAGCACCTACTACCAAAGGTATGCAGCTACAAGGCACACGACATCGATTTGCAGATGTCACTGGGTACAGAGGGCAAAACAACACTCACCCTGTGCCTATGCGTGTGCGTCCTACTATTGTGTTTTACAACCCAGTGAACGCTGGAGCATCTGGGCAATTTTCACTTTACTCGGAAACAGGGGTATCTCAAAACTTCGCAGGCTTTGTCAACATGGATAGTGAAACTGGTTTTATATTTGCGGGGTACACGGGGGTTACAGTAGGAACTAATGGTTTATCTACCGTTTGTTACGCACACTGGTCTGCTTCCGCAGAACTTTAACAGGAGATTATTATGTATAAACTAAACGAAGATTCAATAACAAGATTATCTGATAATGCTTCTATCCCACAAGCTGAAGGCAACAGAGATTACCAACAGTTCCTACAAGACGTTAAAGTCAATGGCTTAACTATCGTAGAAGGTGCTGATGTTATCGAACCTGATTACATAGCACTAAGAACTGGTGTGGACGGTTATGCCTCTACAGGTGAACAGCTAGGTATGATTGCTGATGGCACTCAGGTGGCTCACGTAGCAGACGTTAAGACTAGATTCCCTAAGACTATTACAGGTGGCAAGAGTATTGCTGATGTACCTGCTTGGGTTCAAGAAGAAGCAGATAAAGTAGAATTACAACAGGAGTACATCTAATGAGTACAATAAAGAGTTCAACGGAACATCTTACGTTAAATGCTGACGGAAGTGGTAAGGATATTAAGTTTCAAGCTAATGGTGTAGAGAAGGCTAGTATCAGTAGTACTGGTGCTTTCACGAGTACATCTATTGATGCTACTAAGTTATCTGGTGATTTACCTGCTATTGATGGTTCGGCTTTGACCGCTATTGATGGTGATTTGGTTGCTACAAACGGAAGTAATGCTAATGGTGTGTGGCATAAATTTGCTGACGGTACATTAATATGTACTGCTGGTGGTTATCTTTATGACCAGAATCTAGGTTATTCAGCAGGCAACTTTTATTATAGTGAAGCACAGACTTGGACATTTCCAGTATCTTTTAATTCAAACCCAAAAGTTATGGCAAATCCATCTGGAGGTCATTGGAACGCAGTAAACGCTAGGGCTGCTTCAATAGGCACATCCTCTTGTACTTATAAAACCCTAAGTATTAATAGCACAGGTAATGAGCAAGGTATAGATTTAATAGCAATAGGAACATGGGCATAATTATGAGGTATTACGACACAACAACCAAAAACGAAACGCATACAATTAGTGATTCTACTATTCCCATGACAGACAGTAGAGTGGTGGATTTCTTTAAACCCCTTGAAGAAGGTTACATGGTCGATTACACGGCAGATAATTTACCACTTATTGTTAAACGACCTAGTAAAACGGTAGAAGAACAAGAACTCTACGATAGCAAACAATACGCAAGAGATAGAGCAGAAGCATACCCAAGTCTAACCGAACAAGCTGATATGGCTTACTGGGATAGACAGAATAATACTACAACTCTTGATGATGCTATTAGTGCTGTTAAGATTCAGTTCCCTAAAGGATAACAGGTGGAAATGTCAGACATCTTTCTGACTCTAGTAGGCGTTATCATAGCTATGCTAGGTTGGTTTATGAGTAGGCTAGCACCCCTTAATGAAGCTAAAAGCTTCTGTGTGGTAGTTGCAGGCAGGCAAGCTAGATAAGGGGCTTAAGAGCGTTGGTTAGCTTACTCGTAGGGGGCACCTAGGATATTTGGCTAAGCTCTTAAAAAATAGTTCTTGACAAAAATGGTCAAGTCTGGTATAATATACCGTATGACCAAATAATTTTAATAGGAAGCAACAATGGCACTGAGCGCAAACACCTCTGTAGAGAACCAAGAGATAATTGATAGATTTAAAGAGTATTTAACTAATACAGCTAATGGATCTATTGTATACCATTCAGGAAACCTACCCTTCCCTGAGTTCACAGGGGCCTTTGGAGGCGGTGCCTCAGGCAAGGCTTCTACGGTAACAGTTAGCTCAATAGGCGCGGATAACACTGATATTATAGCTAGTAACATTTATAATGCTTTATTGACGGAAACCAACAGATACACAGGTATACGTAAAATAAGAGCTAGGTTATTTGTGTCGGGGGGCGGAGGTAATACAGGAACTCGACCTACTGCGGGCTACGTACAAGATATTGTAGGTGTTGCCTTCATGAGTGACGCGTACTTACAAAGTATTCCTAGCGTATCGGAGAGTAGTGTAGTAGGGGGGTTAGACATTGATGCCAATAACTTAGAGGGTCTACTTAGCAACTTAGAAACAGCTTATACAGCTAAAAGAGATACTACAGTGGAAATTACTACTACAGTATGTCATGCCTCTTGCCATAGTAGCTGTCACGGGTCCAGGAGTCGCAGATGATTATTAATACTCCCGCACCCATATCTTTAGAAGACATCAAAGAATACTTTAATGCAAAGGAAACGACTCAGTATACAATTGATTATAGTTCTTCAAGCATCCAAGGAGCCAAGCTTCTAGTATACTTAAGTAACTTAGATCTTCCTTGTGATATTAAGTTTGAAAACACTGAAGACTTTGACATCATGGTTAGGCACTACATAGAGTTCCCTCAAGTAGTTAGTATCAAGAGTCTGGAGATAGGCGTGTTAGAATTAATCAGCAAAGAGTCTTTAGAAGTAAAGGAGTGGGTAGAAGTACTGCAAAGTCTAAGCTTATATAGTATTTATACTATAAATAATAAAGAACTGCGTGAGTGGGTTGAGACGTTCCCCGAAAAAACAGTAGAGGGGGATAAGGGTATTAATTTTATACAGCTCTTAAAGTACCCAGAGATATTTGATTTAATTAGCAGGGCCGAACTAACTAAAGTTAGCTTCTACCCTAAGTATTTTAAAGAGTATATCTTTAAGCGCAAAGCACTGTATGACTACTGGGCTTCAGAAGTCAACCCTCTTTTCTTACTTACTTGGGGCGTCTCTAGTGGTATTAGATAGCAAGGCTGCAAGGTACGGGGAGGTAATTGTATACCTATTTGAGCAGTGTCACCTCAACTGCGTATTTTGCCACCAGGACCACAACAGCACGGTAGGTGCAGATAGAGAATCCATACTGGCTAAGGCCGATAAGGTTATAGAGTGGGTTAATAATAAAGAAGAAGTAGACGTATTTAATATACACCTAATGGGAGGAGAACTCCTACAAGACACCCTCATTAATGAGGGTTTTTTAGTTTATTACAGGGAATTTATAAGCAAACTAGAACAAGGTATAAAAAGACCTGAAGTTAATATACTAATATCGAGCGCCTTAGTGTTTACGGAAGTAGATAAAGTACTAGAGTTTTTGCAAGACACAAAATTAAATGTATCGTATGATACTAAAGGGCGCTTTACTAAGCACGACCTGCAGGTATTTAAACAAAATATTGAAATATTTAAGCCTTATATTAAACTGGTATCCTCTGTTATGATAAAGGCTACTATGAAGGCCATAATTAAGGGTGATAGCTACTACGAGTATCTATACAACAACTTTGAATGTGTGTGGGATAACTTACTGCCCGTAAATGAGTACTCTAAGGCTTTGATGCCTTCGGATAGCCTGTCTTTAGAATTTTATAAGAAGCTTATAGACCAATACCCCCGCATCCCTAATATTACACATTTTGTAGAGAGTACTCCGTACAATGCTATGTCTTGTACGAGAGATAGACAACTAACTATAGATGATAAGGGGGTTGCTTTAGATGTATGCCCTGCCACTGCGTACCCTGAAATACAAATTACAGCAGCACCAGAAACATCTGACTTAGTACATAAGTTCTTTGATGCTTATAACTGCGCTACGTGTGAGTACTATCAAAGGTGTACTTTTACATGTTTCGTAAAACAGGACTACATGCAAACTAAGAGGGATTTGCGGGATGTATGTATATACAAAGAACTATTTAACTATGTTTCTAAGCCACGGATACCAATCAGCACCCTTTAAAGATGTTAAAGCTTTACAGGCTTTCGAACATTTTAAGTACCCTAAGGCGTATGCTTTAGATTATGTGGTAGACCCACAGGCCCAAGTATTACTAGATTCCCTACAAGAGTATATAGGTAGAGAGTATATTAGTAATATTTATGGCAGTAATTATACTATAGTGAGTAACACTATGTGGGAAGGTATAGACGCAGGGTCTTTAGAGTGGCATAATGATGCCGTGGAGGGTACGAGCTCTTCTTTCTTAATATATATGGACTCCAGCGTGTTGGGGGTTAGAGGCGTAGAAGAGCTCTATGTACACGCAGGTACGTATGAGTATATATGGGTTAATCAAGGCCCTGCTTTTGAACATAAAGCCGTGCCTTCTGGTATTTCTAGGCGTATACTAGGGTTCGAGTTTGCCCATTAAAAACTCCTCTTCGTAGTACTCCCTTATATCTGGGATAACTCCTACTAAAGGTATGTGTGGAACCCCTAGTAGCTTTATTATCTTATCATACATAATAGTATTATTACTATATACGGTAAAGTAGGGGTCATTGCCAAATAACAGGTCTGGGTCCTCTAAGGCTACATAGAAATCTTCCCCAAAATCTTCGGATATCCATTGCGCGTAGCAAATAGCTACAATGTAAGATTTGGCGGGATAAAACCATATTAAGTCTTCTGTGCCTATATATCTAATGCAGTCCTCCACTACTGTATCGGGGCGGTACTGTATATCAAAGTTGCTCGTATCATCTGTATACTCTTCAGTAGTTCTGTGATATATCTCTTGTAAAACTTTCCAATCTTTAGGCATAATAATCTAATAATCCTTTATATCCACTACACGAGTGGGTTAAATCTTTAACATATCTGTAATGCTCTGTTAAACAATGCCCTAGATACGGGCACTCTATACATATTCTAGATAATTGAGTTTTTTCCTTCCTCGCCCATATGTTGTATGCTTCGAAGCTACCTAATTCTAAAAAATATTCTTTATCTTCCTTATCAAATTCAAGCACGGCAAAGTTGCCGGAGGGTGTAATATATACGTGGTTATCTGAAAAAGCATTATATTCTAACTCTAGTGCTGCGTCTATATTATCCCAGTTTATAAATTGGAATCTTTTAGGTACTTGACTGTCTACCCACTTAACTATAAAGTCTTCGTATTCCTTATGTGTAATCTTCTGAGCATTAGCTTGGTTTATAGAGTAGGGCTTAATCTCGACAGACACAAGGTTGCCTAAGAGGTTTAGCTGATTAATCATACTGTCTACCTCCATACTAAGTACTTGCTCTGTTGCTAAGATAAGAATAGAGAAGTCTTTCTCTGACATAAGCATATTATTAAATACCTTAGCACTTTCCTCTCTAGCCTCAAAGTCATAAGATATGGTTAGTATTATATCCTCTTTAAAGAACTCGTTATTAAGCTTAGAAAAGTTAGTTACTATATTTATAGGCCCAGAGTAGTATTTACGTATTGTGGCTTTTAGGCCCTTATAGTACTCTTTGTTTAAAGCCCCAATCTCCCCTCCATACAGGTCCACATATTCTATATCGGGCACTTGAGCCAGTAACTCATCTAGTTTACTAATCTCAATCTTAGCCTGGTCTTTTAACTGCTCTTTAGTTAAGTAGCAGAAGTCACAGCTAAAGTTACAGAAGTACGAGGGGTTTATACTTAGTATCATACCTCTATGCTCAGCATTATGGAAGCCTTCACGTTTAAAGCCCTATGCTCTACTCCCTTAGGCACTAACACATAATTTCCGGCTTCTAGAGTGTATTTCACACCCTCTACCTCAAAACCCTTAGTGCCTTCTATGCACCTTATTTTCAAGTCTACTAGGTCTGTGTGTGTTGGAAAGGATTTAGCGCCTGCGGGGGCTATAAATCCGTGTACCGAAGCAGACTCTGGTACTAAATACTCTAAACCCTCTATTTTTACAGTATATTTATTTTCTGCAATTTTATAAGCGGCCCCTTCTTTAGTTAGGGGGTAATCGAGGCCTTTATCATCTATATAGAAGAAAGGCCCTCCGTTATCCAATAATTCCTGTTTCATTCATTCATCTCCAATAATTGTTTTTCTATTTGTTTCATCTCAAAGCAGTGTGTATGCTGCATATTAAAACGCTTGTGGTCTTTATCATCTATATAGAAGAAAGGCCCTCCGTTATCCAATAATTCCTATTTCATTCATTCATCTCCAATAATTGTTTTTCTATTTGTTTCATCTCAAAGCAGTGTGTATGCTGCATATTAAAACGCTTGTGGTCTTTTATAGTTTTAGCGCACCCATTACATAAGTTGAACAAAGGACACGTAAAGCAGCTATCAGTCATTGAGAGCAAGTTGAGGTCTTCCCTAAAACTCTCTCCGATTGGGTACTCTTTATCATCTGCGAAAGCTCCACAAGTATATTGAGGTTGTTCCGGTTGTAAGCACCTTATACCTTCCTCACACGTTCTGTTTCTAGGGCAGGCGGTACCTTCATTGTTTATAGACTTAATAATATCCTTAGTATTATACTCCCACTTTCCTAGACCTCTGTCATATATCTCAAGGTATATTCTATATATACTAGCTAAAAGTAAGGGTTTATCTTGGTCTCCAGATGCCATGGCATAATTAAGTTTACACTCAACATCCATCTTCTTAGCCAACTCTACGTTTTTAATTGCTAAAGATTCTTCCCCTTCTACTACTACAGCTATAAAGTCGGGTCTATACCCAACGTACTTTAACATACTATCAGATACACCCCAAAAGTCCTCCTCTGTGAATACTGTGTAATCCCCCTTTAATCTTCCTGTCCCATATTGGAAAGAGGTATTAACACCTACTTGTGGGTGCTTAAATATATCTAACCACTTCTCTGGTTTCACATAGAAAGGCCAAAGGTTTGTAGTAAAGGATACGGTTGTCTTAGTATCTTTAATATAGTCCAATATACTCCAGTAGTAAGCTGGAGGCATCATTAAAGGATCGCCCCCATTTACTATAATAGTATTGGTATCGGGGTTTTTATCTAAAAAATCGTATATTACATCTAACTCTAGTATTGATGTGGAGTCTTCTGCAATATCTGTACTTGAGCAAAAAGTACACTTAAAGTTACATAATTCTGTTGGTTTTATTATTAAGTCCATACATTAATTTCCTTGGTGCGGGACACTGAGTATCCCAATCTAGTTTATAACAATCTCCCCCACACTGTAATACTACTTTGCAGGATAAGCATCTAACGTCTACTTGTACTTCGGTAGCTATATTACATGTTCTACCCGAACTACTAAGTACCTCATCTTTAGTCATACTAATATCAGCATAGTGATCTGTGGGGGCAGAATTGGGGCACCCTGCTATTGTGCCCTCTGCATTAATTGTAAATAATTTTTGTTCACAATCTCTACAAAAAGTAGACTCTCTAGTTAAGTTTTTATAAAACTTATCATATATAGACTCTAGTAAGTTGTTGTCCAACCAGCTCCTAGCATCTAGTGCCTCAGTGGCTAAGTGTAGCTCATATATCCAATTATCAATCTCTTTATTAGTAGGGAATATGCTGGGGTCCCTTAAAGCAGAACCATCATGTGTCAGTCTTTCAAAAGCAACTTCAGTAATACCCAACTCTTTTATCATTAATAAAATATCTTTAGGGTTCCTAAGGATTAACTCTTTATTAATAGAAATAAATACTTTAATAGTACAACCACTACTTATAAGTTGTTTTACGTTACTTTCCCACAAATTATATTGTCTATCGTTATCCCATCTTATACCTTCATCCCAGGAGGTACCAATACGCCCCCCCAAAACTTTGTTTATAAACTCTAACTTTTCCTCAGTTAATTTAAAGGTAAGGTTAGAGGTCATACCAAAAGTAACTCTAGGTATCTCTATGCTATTATAAAAAGCGTATAAATCCTCTAAAGGAGCTAAGAAAGGTTCTCCTCCATGGTACTCTAGATGGCAATCCTCATCTTTGAACTGATTAATCCATTTTGCGGTTTTAATAGGGTCAAAATATACTTTAGCCCCATTAATACCATTAGTAAAACAGTGACTACAGTTTAAGTTACAGGTTTCAGTCGTTTTTATGTAAAATAGCTTCATTTAACCTTTTCATATTATAATTTTTATTTAACTGCCCACCTTTAACAGTACCAAAGTGTTCAATTAGTGCAGGTACTAAAGTAGCCGAAGATACGAATTCTACAGATACTATCTTCATCCCGACACGTTTAGCACAATAAGCCCCGGCGATCCCATCAAAATGCTTAGTAATAGTAGCCCCATAAGAGTCAGAACGGGCACCAAAATGGAAATTAAAAGTATCCCCAGTAGTAACTTTATACTCATATAAATTACCCTCTTTATCCACTCCATCTGCACCTTTATCTCCTTTAACTACCTCATGACCAAGATGGTGGGCAAGGGCGATTTCGCCCACGCCACCTTTGGCTAAGCTTACACCCTCCGGAAGTAGGCTAATTACTTCTTCTAGTAATTCTACTATCCTTTTATAAGTCATCTAAGTCAAAGTCTTCATCTTGAGAACTATCAATAGCAGCAACATAGTTAACTGACTCAATCTCTTGAGGGGCAGACTTAATATGACTACTATCTAAATAGTTATCTACCCAAGGCAAAGGGTTTCTAGACAGCTTAAGACCTAGTCTAGAAGGTTCTAGTCCAATATTGGTAAGTCTAACTGCGAAGATGTAGTCCATGTACTCTTTTAGTATAGCTGCGTTCA
>Ga0209046_1000415_pt1 | contig 24465 bp, 23 predicted proteins | sample SaaInlV_200m_DNA_5_FD_184669 | JGI IMG/M metagenome (GOLD analysis project Ga0209046, IMG submission 184669) | Marine microbial communities from expanding oxygen minimum zones in the Saanich Inlet - Saanich Inlet SI073_LV_150m_DNA (SPAdes) (version 2) | ecosystem: Environmental > Aquatic >... | reverse complement strand
AAAGGAGAATAAAATGAAAAAAACAATACTAATACTAGCTCAATTACTTATTGTATCCATTATTTATCCTCAATCTAATCTTGGTGTAAAGATGGAGATAGGAAATGGCACTTCTTCCATGAGCGATTTTACTATAGAAATTGAAGAAAGAGGATTTTCTGCAAGTGTTCACGTGGATCGCTTAAAAAGCACCGTCAAAAATATAAAATTTAAATTCGAAGATGATTATTATAACGAAATGATTCAAACATTGGGGAGCATCGCTTCTGCAAGTGCGAGTGGAATCCAAATTAAAGTTCAAGATGGACGTGAAGGTTTTTTGCTTGATATAGGAAATATTTCATATTCCTTAAATGATTGGGAGGTAGATATTTCTCAAAACGGTCCAAAAAACATGCCTGTTTTTACATGGGAATTTGATTTACAGAAAGCGGTGGCCACGCCCTCATCAGAAATGACACGAAATTTAAAAGATGAAGAGTGGAGAGTGTTTAATTACTTTGCGGAAGGAAGAGGTTCCGTTACTGTGAAGAAAATTTCAGGGAATATGTCTCTAGATTCTTATGGGAAAATTTCTGCAAAAGGAATCGTTATCCTACCCGTTGGCAAAGGGACGATAGAAATGTCTGCAACTATAAATCGAGATCTAGAGTCAGAACCTTTTATTAATTCACTTAAATTCAATATGACAAATCTTTCCCCTGAAGTAAAATCATTTTTGAATGATTTGATTCTCAATGAAAATGTACCCCTAAGAAAAAAAGGGAATGGATTTTTATTAGAGATGTCAGGTTCTATCAATAATCCTAGATTTCGGTAGAAGTGTTATTGACAATACGATGAAATTTAAAATTACGCATAACCCTCGCCAAGGTAATATATAAAGTAATTGAATTAAAATATTCACGAACTCTCATTGACAAAAGTCTTTTACTTGAGTATTATCTCTTAATTATTTTCAAGAAAAAGATTAAAAATCAGTTGATGAGAGAAAGGAATGCCTTATCGCAACACTAACATTTGAGCAAAAACTATCCCGAATGATTTTAGATAAAGATAGTTTTAGAAAAATTGAGACCTTAAAAACCATTATGAAAAAAATTGTTTTCATTTTTGGTGAAGAGAATTGGATGGATAGCGGTTTCCCACAAAAACATATGGACGCATCAAGAATGTTCATTATCGACTACGTTTTTGTATCCTGTATTTTTGAGTTGATTACAGTTCAAAATGACAATGGAACTTTTGCAAAACAAAAAGGAGCTAAAACCTGGGGACCAGATTATGCGGACAGTTTTAAAAACTATCTAAAAAAAGCAAAAGAAATTAAAGGTTTAGGGAAAAACATTGATGTGAAAGATTGGTCTGCATTTGAAAAAGAGCTAAAGTTATTTGAAAAAATGGATGGTATTGAAGAAGCAGAAAAAAGATTGGCGAAAATTCGAGACCATTATGATATCAATAATAATGATTTAAGCGTAGGCTATACCTTTAGGCTCGAAGATAAAATTTTAAATATTATCTGGGAATTGGAATAACACATGTATCCCTTTCTTTATTTATTTACAGATTGAAGTAGCAAGGACAAAATGATGAAATCGCCATCATCAACAATTTTTATTATTTCTACAGTAATTATGTCCAGCTTATGGGCAGAGATTTACGAAGATTCTCTTACCTATGCTCAAAAATTTCAAGATGCGCTTGAGCATTATGAGTCGGAGCGATTTTTATTGGCAGAAGAAAAATTTCACGCCATTTTAACGGATGTCATGGATTATGACGATCCGTCTGCTCAAATGATGTGGATAAAATCTCTGTATCACGATGGCAAGCTTTCTCAGGCAATGGATGAAGCCAATGCCTATTTAAGCTTATATCCAGAGAGCCCTTATAGAAGATCAATGCTTCAAACTGTGGGTAATATTTATGTGGCAAAGGGGTCCTATTCCTTGGCTTTTGAAACTTACCTTAAGGCAAGAGTTTTAGCTGATAATCATGTGCTTGATGCGCTTGATGAACGATTGATTCAATGCATAGCACAGGATATAAAAACAGAAACTTTGGAGTCCCTGTTATTTCGAGAAATGCGAAAGGATATTAGAGCTATTTTAAATTTAGCCCGTGCCTACGACTCATTTAAACGAGGCGATAGTTATGATACACGGATTACACTAAATGTGGTTTGGTTAGAAGATTTACCTGGCATTTATCATTCCCTCTACTTTCAATTAGATCGTCATTATTCTCTGGATAAAAAACTTAAAAATATCGGTGTCATTCTGCCTTTATCTGGTGACAATCATTTAGATGGAAAATCCTATTTAGCAGGATTATTCAACGCCTTTAATGATATTCCATTAATGACAAATCTATCCTTGTTCATTTTTGATAATGAAAATGATTGTGCGAAAACGGTTTCCTTGGTTAGGTTGCTTCGAAATACACAAAAAATCAATGGCATTTTAGGACCACTTTCTGATGAGAACGCTAAGTGTGGAGCATCAACGTCTAGCGATGGAATACCTATTTTGCTTCCCAATACGCGCATTCCCCATTTGTCAGAAATTTCACCTGTCGTTTTTCAGTTGAATACAGATTATGAATATAGGGGAAGATCCATGGCACATCAATTGGTGGAGGACTTAGATTTTCAAAAAATTGCCATACTCTCTCCAAGCGACGATAATGCAATTCGACGAGAAACCGAATATTTTATTGATGAGCTAAATCAAATGGGAATTGAACCTGTTGCCATAGAATGGTATGCTGGCATCCCAGAAAAACTTTCGCCTCAATTTAAATCCATACGAAAAGTAGCGTGGACGCTTCTTGAACCGGACTCCAGTGACATGGGTTCAATTGGTACCAGTTTAGAAATTGACAGCCTTGATGCATTATTTGATGTTGATGTTTCAGATTTTTTTGAAATGCCAGAACCCGAACCAGAAAAAACCATGTCTAAACGTGATTCTTCAAAAGTGGTTTTATCCTCTATCGATGCTCTGTATTTACCCATCAAAGAGAATCATCTTAAATATGTTGGCACCCAATTCCCAATTTATAACTTGAATTGCACTGTCATAGGAAACAGTGAGTGGATTCATCCTGATATTAAGAAAGAAACCATTGGTCCTCATTTGAATGGTATGTTGGTTTACACAAATAAATTTTATGAAAATTCTTGGGATATCTATGAAGAATCTGAAGAATTTGATAGAGAATTAATGCAATTAGGGCAAGATCATGGCGAATTCCTAATCTCTATGGGAAGGCAATTGCGCGCTAGTCGAAAATCATTAACCGAAAATATGAAAAGAAGGGGCTCTTTTCAAGGAAAAGTCAGTCGTTTAAAATTTGGAGGAAATGAGCAAAATATGAACACGGCTTTTGAGATTATAAAATATTCTGATCAGGAATTTTCGCCAAAGTCGATTCCAGCAAAGTTAAACCAATAGCTTTGTTTTATTTATATTGTATAGTATCATAGTAGTATCATAAATTATGCCTAGAAAAATCAGGCAATTAATAAAGGAATTGAAAAAAGCAGAATTTGTGAATCGTGGAGGAAAGGGAAGTCATCGAAACTTTAAACATAAAAATGGTCCAATACTTACTATATCTGGAGCTTTAAATTCAGATGTGAAGCCCTATCAAGAAAAACTTGTCAAAATCAAAATTAAAGAAAGCAAAGATGAAAGAAAGAGATAGATATTTAAAAATTGTGTCCTGGTCTGAAGAGGATAAATGCTATGTAGGTTCGGTCCCTGGCTGGATTGGCCCTTGTTGCCATGGTGATAATGAAGAAAAAGTATATCAAGACTTATGCAAGATAATAGATGAATGGATTGCCATTTATAAACAAGACAAACAAAAGCTACCTCCAGCAACAAATAAGGAATATTCAGGAAAATTTATTTTAAGAACGGGGCCTGAATTACATAAAGCATTGGCAGTTCGAGCTGTTTCTGAAGGAGATAGCCTCAATAAATATCTTGTCAAAAAATTAAAGTCCACTCTTTAATGCTTCAACCATGGATTTCCTATTCTGATTTTTTTTCAATTTTAGGATTAAAAGCTACTTTTTCTACTCGGAATACAATTTCCGATAGAATAAAAAATGATCGCATATATTTTGCAGAAAAAGTTGGGTTAAATCCTAGCTATTTGGCAATCCCAAATCAAATTCATTCTTCCCATATTACTCAATGTGATGCACCGGGAAATTATTCTGATTCTGATGGAATTATAAGCAGAAATAAAGATGTGATTTTATCTATTCAAGTTGCGGATTGCTTTCCTGTTTTTTTCTGCGATTTGCATACGAAAGAAATCGCCTTGGCTCATGCTGGGTGGCGTGGATTGGTTTCTGAAATCATCCCAAAAACGATTCAACGAATGATGGAGCACGGCAGTAAACCTCAAAACATCAGAGTTGTTTTAGGTCCGTCCATTAAAGCATGCTGTTTCGAAGTGAGTTCGGATGTACTTGGAGAATTTGATTCTTCCTTTGCGATAATGAAAACAGAGAAAAAAGGAAAGTATAGGGTTGATTTATTAGCGATTGCTATGGCGCAATTAGCAAGGAGCCAAATACATTTTGATAATATTTTTGTGGATCCATCCTGCACATTTTGTGATAAAGATTCATTTTTCTCTTTTCGAAGAGATGGGAAAAAAGCTGGACGCATGTTAGCACTTTTTGGCTGGGATCAAACCAAGATTAAATCTTAAAGTAGAGAACGATAAGGGAAGAAAATTATGTCAATTTGGGAGTCATTAATATTAGGCATTGTTCAAGGTCTTACGGAATTTTTGCCTATCAGTAGTTCTGGGCATTTGGTCCTATTCCAATCTTGGCTTGATATTAGTATAAAAGGAAATACTTTTGAAATTATTGTTCATATGGGCACCTTAGGAAGCATTCTATTCGTCTTTTGGAAAGATATTTATAATATCATTACAGGAATGGCTGAAAAAGAGACGCAAAAGCAAGTCAGCATTTTGGCATTGGCGACACTTCCAGCCGTTGCGATTGGTTTTACAATGAAAGATTATTTTGAATCCCTTTTTGAAAATCCCACAAGCGTATCTTATGCTTTAATTTTAACCGGATTTGTTCTTTTATCCTCAAAACTAGCCAGACAAAAGCCGGATAAAATATCTGCACGAACAGGATTCCTAATTGGTATCGCACAAGCGATCGCAATTGTGCCAGGAATTTCTCGATCTGGCTTTACCATTAGCACAGCATTATTGTTAGGTAAGGATGCGAAAGAAGCTGCACGATTTTCATTCTTAATGGCGATTCCAGTGATTGCAGGTGCGGGGCTACTCAAAGCTTTAGATGGATTTGGTGAAGATACCTTATCATATTCTGTCATGGCAATCGGACTAATCAGTTCATTCGTAGTTGGGGTATTTGCTTTGCGTTGGCTATTACAGTGGCTTGAATCTGGGAAGTTTTATTGGTTTGGTGTTTATTGTTTGATTCTTGGAATAGCTACAGGACTTTTTTGATATGAATATGCTTGCAGTAGCTTTTGGAATTTATTTAGTTCTCATTCTGGGTGTAGGATTTCATGCTTCCAAATTGACGAAAGATATGAAAGACTTTGCACTCGGAGGAAATCGCTTAGGCCCTTGGGTTATTGCTTTTTCTGAAAGAGCTTCTGGAGAATCTGCCTGGCTCCTTATCGGTTTACCTGGTGCCGCACTCATGGCAGGTTATTTTGAATTATGGACGGTTATCGGCTGTATTTCTGGAATCATATTTTCTTGGATGATGATTGCAAAACCATTGAGAATCATGACAGAAAAATATGATGCGATTACCCTTCCAGAACTATTGTCAAAACGCTTTAATGACGAAAAAGGCACCATTCGTTTTTTGTCCGCTCTCATCATTACATTCTTTTTTGTGTTTTATGTTGCGGCTCAATTTTCGGGTGCGGGAAAAGTCCTGAATGTAACTTTCGGATTAACCCATATCGAAGGCATGATTTTAGGTGCGGTTATTATTATATTTTATACATTGTTGGGTGGCTTTTTAGCCGTAGCCTGGACCGATTTAATTCAAGGTATAATTATGATTTCTACTCTGGTTATTTTACCGATTGTAGGGTTTATTAAACTCAGTTCATTGCCTGAATACACTTTGCCTCATATAGATACATTAATGGGCGGAAAGACGGGTATTCCAGCCATTGTTGGCATGATAGGCGGATTGAGTTGGGGCTTAGGGTATATGGGGCAACCTCATTTGATTACACGGTTTATGGCAATAGATTCGCCTGATAACATTCAAAAAAGTCGCCGAATTGCTATCACTTGGGCCATCCCAGCTTTTTTTGGGGCCATGTTTATTGGCCTGCTTGGAAGCGCCATGATGGAAACAGGATTATTGGTCTACAATGGAGAGCAAATATTTTCAGTGCAAGATCTTCCTGATAGAGAAAAATTAATGCCAATTATGGCAAGTTCATTACTACCGGCTTGGTTAGCTGGCATTTTTATTTCGGGTGCTATTGCGGCCATGATGTCCACAGCTGATTCTCAATTATTGGTTAGCACTTCTGTTTTAACAGAGGATTTATTAGCACAAAACATTCAAACAATTCCTGGCTTATCCAAATTATCTTGGAGCCGAATTTTTACGCTTATCATTGGATTGATTGCTTTTCTTATGGCGTGGCAAACAAAGGACTTGGTTTTTGAAATGGTATCTTATGCATGGAGTGGTTTAGGCGCAGCATTTGGACCTGCACTTTTATTAACTTTATGGTGGAAACGGACACGTAGAGAAGGGATTATTGCTGGCTTGTTGGTTGGGGCTTTATCGACCATTATTTGGGCAAATATCCATGGTTTATCTTTGATGATTAGCGAGCGATTGATGAGTTTTACATTTGCATTTTTATCCGTTATTTTTGTGAGTATTTATTACGAGAAAAAAAGTGACAATAGAAATTAAATCAGCACTTAGTAATCTGGAGAAAGGCGTAAAACCTTTGTATTATTTACAAGGAGGTGACTTTTATCTTCAAAATTTATTTATTGAGAGGGCCATGAAACAATTCTTCGTGGATGAACATTCTTCAAAAGTGGTGATGCTCCCCGATGAAATGGGTGGTAAAACCATTATGAGTAGATTGACGTCAACAGATTTATTTGTTTCTAAAGAATTTTTTATTTTACGAAACGCAAGCCAACTTAAAAAATCGATTTTGAAAGAATTTATTGATTACTGCAAAAATCCATTGATTAACCATTGTTTGATTATCGTAAACGATGATTTTTCCACAAAAGCATCTGTGTTTAAGCAAGTTTCAAAAATTGTTGATGGAATCAATACGCAAACGCCATATCAAGGAAAAATGAAACAATGGGTTCGCTATTTTTTCAGAGAAAATGGAAATCCTGCGAACACAATGGTGGTGGAGGCTTTAGCGGATTCGGCTGGAGATTCATTGGGGCACTTATCTAGCGAAATTGATAAAATATGTTTATGGGCTGGCGAGGGTAAAACGATTGAAATGGAACATTTACAACAATTTTCTGGTTGGAAACGAGAACATGCACAATGGGAATTTTTATCTGCTCTCGGGATGAAAAACTTTAATAAAACAATTAAGATTGGAAAAACAATCATATCACAAAATGAAACCATGATTTCTTTGATGTATCCGTTAACCAGCCTTTTTCAGGAATTATTATTTGTAAAAAGAAATGGTGGAACTTTCCAAAAATCTACAGGTTATATACCATTATCACCTTCAATCAAAAGAGATTTACCTCAGTATGCAAAAGGATATTCCGAGAAAAAAATCATAGAATTATTAAGGTCACTTGAAAAAATTGAACGAAAACAGAAAACGTCAACCCTCTCTGATGAGTCAGAACTCATCCACTTTATATACCATGCATTCAGTTGAAGAGAAAGCAAAATTCATTATTACAGATGAAGAATTAATTGGTCGTTTTCAAAAAGGGGATGAGAATGCTTATATAGAACTTGTAAGGCGCTATAAAGATCGATTGCTTCATTTTGTATTTCAATATTTGGGAGATTACGAACTTTCTGAAGATGTTGTTCAGGATACAATGATCAAATTGTATATCAAGAAAGATTACTATAAAGAAATTGCTAAATTTTCTACATGGCTCTATACGATTGCTAAAAATTTGGCCTTAACAGAATTACGGAAACGAAAGCGGAAGAAAGTGACCCAATTTAGTCACATGAGTAGAGAAGAAAAACAAATGGAATTCCCAGCTATTCAGCCAGAAACAGGGCAAGCAGTTCAAGATGAATTTGCTAACAAAATGATTCATAATGCAATCCAAGAATTACCGGAACATTTTAAAACTGTTGTCATACTAAGAGATGTGCAAGAGTTATCTTATGATGAAATAAGTGAAATCGTTGGGGTGCCTTTAGGCACAGTAAAATCACGAATTAATCGTGCGAGAATTCAATTGCAATCCGAATTACAAGAATTAAGATCATAAAGGAGTGAATATTATAAGATGGACCGTTATCAATTTGAAGATCTGATTTCAGATTATCTAGAAAATACGTTAAACCTTGCCCAAAGAAAAGATTTTGAATCCTATTTAAAATCTCATTCTGAAGCAAAACTTTTGGTGGAAAACATTCAAAAAGCGAAAGATACACTTTCTTCCTTGCCAAAGCAATCCACATCGCCAGCATTCATGAAAAATTTGAATAAGCGATTAAGCGTAGAACGAATGAAAAAAGTTGCTCCTATCCAAAAATCATATTTTAGATTTACACCGCTTTATGCTTCCGTAATGGCAGGGTTGATGTTTGCATTCATTTTTGTGAGTATTGAAATATTCCAACCAGGAGAATCTAAGACGGCACTGCCGAGAAAAGCTTTTGCCGATGAATCTTCCATGCCGGTAAAACCACAAAATGAAACCATGCCTTTATTGGAATTAAACAGAACTGATCTTGCTGAGTCTGATACAACGGACTATGAAAAAGATGAGAAAAAGAAGAAAGATTATTCCAAAAAAATGCGATTTGTGAACGATTAAATTTCACCCCTTTTCTTATTTTAAAATCCCTGTTTATAAAGTAATTTTATAGACGGGGATTTTATTTTTGGGGAAGATATGAAAAGAAGAACGGAAACAGGCATCATCTACAGTCTAAGCTGTTTTGCAGCTTTGATACTTGTATTATTTCCATCATTAGCCTTTCCATTTGGTTTTATTTTACGTCTTCTTGTCTTTATTGGCATGGCTTGGTTACTTTATTTTTATTTTACAACGTTACATACATCAGAGTCAAAAGATGAACTTGACGATTATCTTTTGGAAACCACAAGTTTTAGTGAAGCCCCTCAAGTGCCAGTTGATTTTTTGTTTAATGAAATTCAATCATTGGTTTTTGAAATTGTAAATTCTGTTAATAGTAATTTTAAGCCTGGTATTTATTTATTTGAAGGACAAAATAATAAGCTAATTATGCAGGGTAATTCTGATTCGTATTTTTCAAAAGATATTTCTGTTGAGAATTCTATTGTAAATCAAGTTTTAATGGGGATGGAATCTCAAACATTTTATCAAAAAGATTTTGGAAAAGAATGGAATGATATTTTTGGAGACAAACCTTGGAGAGGAAGTGAGTGCATCATTGCTAAATCGATTCGATACAATGAGAATCCAATTGGACTTTTCCTTCTTTACATCGATCATTTCAATCAACTAGATCATCATTCATCTCAGATTGTATCTCAGTTATCAGAGATTTTGTCCAAAAATTTAGAAAATTTGGACAACCTTGACCTTCAAGTATCAAGTAATCGTAAAAAAGAAAAAATTCTATCTTTTATTGCAGACTTAGATTTCAAGGATGATGCAAAGCATATTTATCAAAAATTCTCTGCGTTGATTCAATTTTTTATCCCATTAGACCAAATCATTATTTCATCGGAGAAAACTTCTAGCCACGAGGGGATAATAGATTTTATGAAAGAAGAGGATTCATCCTTTGAGATTGGCATGTCATTTGATCTGAAAAATTCGATCTTAGGACTTCCCATTACGCATAATGGAATCATTGATGATGCTTTATTACGTGACTCTTATCCCGATTTTATACGAAACAGTGATCAGAATGGGGAAAAAATATCCCATTCGATTGGAGGATTTTTAATTGATATTAGCGGACAAAAATGGGTATCTGTTATTCTTGAAAGAAAATCGGGCAAGCCTATCAATCAGATTGAAATACAATCATTGAAAACATTTATGAATATTTTAGAGACGGTTTTGAAGTGGCAACAGGAATATAAAAAAATATATCTCAATGCAACTCAGGATGGTTTAACGGGACTTTTAAATCATAAAACGTTTAAAGATCGTATTGATGAAGAAATAAACCGTGCAAAACGATTTAAGCATGATTTGGTTGTCCTCATGCTCGATTTAGATAAATTCAAACGAATCAATGATACATTGGGGCATCCTTATGGAGATTATGTCATTAAAACCGTGGCAAAAATCTTAAAAGATAATGTTAGGTTAATTGATGTTGTTGCTCGTTATGGAGGGGAAGAATTTATCATAGTACTTGTGAATACGAATATGAAAAAAGCTTTGCCTGTTGCAGATAGAATTGTTAAAAACATTTCAGAATTTCCATTCTCGGTTGATAATAATGATGTGAAAATGACAATCAGTTGCGGAATGAGTGAATATCCAAAACAATCAAATATCGCTCAAGAAATTATCAGCTATGCGGATCAAGCAATGTATAAAGTCAAAAAAATGGGTGGTAACCAGGTAATGAAGTATGAAGTGTAAATTAAGATATAAAATGAGAATAATTTTTCTTTTTAGTTTTACTATAATTTTTGCACAAAGCCAAAATTTTGATTTGGTAGAAAATAGATCTGAAATTGCCTTACAACATTTTATGGAGGGAGAATTCCTTTTAAATCAAGGGAATTACGCTATGGCTATTTTGGAATTCCAAGAAGCAGTAGAAGCCGATCCAGACGGCGCGACCATTCATGTATCTATTGCGGACGCTTTTAGGCGCCTTGGGAAAATTCGAAGAGCAGAAAAACATCTTCACATTGCAATTGAAATTGAACCTTTGGATAAAGAAGCTTATGAAATGTTAGGACTTCTTTATTTGTTAGAAAAAAAATATGATTTAGCAGAAAAGCAATTTAAGGCTTTAGTTGAATTGGATCCAGATTTCAGTGATTATTACTTTTCCTTAGGGGATATTTATCGTTTAAAAAATGAGAAGGTAAAGGCTATTGAATATTATCTCAAAACATACGAGGCCAATTCTCTTGCGACGAATGCTTTGGAAAAATCATTACAAATTGCAATTAATATCAATCAGTTTATACAAGCTGAAGATATTTGTAGATTATTATTAGATGAATTTCCGGATGATGTAAAATATTGGGAAACTTATCGTGATATTGCATTATTCAACCAACATTTTTCGAAAGCGATCGATGCCGTGGATGGGCTCATTGAAATCCATGGATTAAATGTTGAATTATTAATACATAAAAGTGCGATTTACAGAGCCAGCCACGAAGAGGATACAGCACTAAAAATATTACAACAAGCCTTTGCTTTAGATTCATTAAATCAAGACATATATCAAGAATTTGTTTCCCTTTACATGGATATGGAAAATTATGAAGAGGCATTAAAATACAATAATAAATTTATTGAATTATTTCCACAAGATCCCCGTGGGTTTTTAAACAGTGCTATTGTATCTATGGCCATAAAAGAGCCAATAAAAGCGACAGAAATTCTCATAGAGCATATTGGTTTATTAGAAGGGAATTTTACAGCGTATTCAATATTAGGATCAGCATATAATCAATTACATGAATATGAAAATGCAGAACAATTTTTACTGAAAGCAATGGCTTTACATTCAAATGCAAAAAACATTCAGCATAGTCTTGCGATGGTTTGGGATAGTCTTCATAAGTGGGAAAAATCAGACAGTTTATATCAAGTATTGATTGATTCTGATTCTACGGATGCACAAGCCTTAAATAACTATGCGTATAGCTTGTCAGAGCGGAATGAGCAATTAGAACAGGCATTATTGTATGCAAAAAAAGCTGTTCGGTTAATGCCAAATTCCGCCCCATATTTAGATACATTAGGTTGGATCTATTATAAAATGGGAAATCATACAGAGGCTATTTCGTATGTAGAAAAATCTATAAAAATTGATGGAAAAAACGCGATTGTCATTGAGCACTTAGGAGACATTCTCATGGAAAATAATCAAATATATAAGGCACAAAAAATCTATAAACAAGCACTCAAGTTGGATGAAAAAAATCAAACACTCAAAGACAAGATATCTCAATAGTATAACACTATTTTTGATGGTATTTAGCTTTTTTATCTCAGGATGTGCCTCAAATATTATTCAAAAAGATTTGGAATTAATCAAATCTAAAAACTTGCATACGGATTATGTTTCCTGCTCAGGTTCTGGGAAATTAAAATCAAAAGGTCAATACAAAGGAAAACTAAATTTTACCTTTATCTCCCAAAATGATAGCACGCTGATTCAATTTCGTGATATCATGGGCAGGAAAACACTCATGATGTGGATTGAACCAGAAAATTTAACGGCATGGAATATTCTTGAAAATCAACCATATCAGCAAACCGATATCATCGAATTTTTCCCTTTTTTAAATTTTCTTCATCCCATTGATTTAACGCGTTTTTTCTGGGGGGAAGCTGCCAAACTAGATACGGCTAAGCTTTTAGTGTCTTTGGATGAAAATATCCAAATTGAAATAAAAATGAGTACTCAAAAAACAAATAGTGATTTGAAAATGAACCAGGTCACTTTTTGGGAAAAAACAAATGCATCAGAAGTAAATCTCACCATCCATAAACGAACATTTAGTGAGGTTCAAATTAATTTAAATACTTATTGGGCTTTTCAACCGTCATAATTTGCATATTATTGGCAAAAACATTTTTAAAATAAGGTGAAATAACTTATGGATATCTCCATCATCATACCGGTTCTTGACGAACGGGAATCATTGCCAAGCTTATTCAAAGAATTAGACCAAAATCTTGTACAATTTTCAAAATCTGAGGTGATTTTTATTGACGATGGTTCTTCTGATGACTCTTCAGATATAATTCAAACCCAATGTGAAAAAGATTCAAAATATAAATTGATCTGTTTCTTTCGAAATTTCGGTAAATCCGCCGCACTTGCAGAAGGTTTTAAGCTAGCATCAGGCTCTTATGTGATGACCATGGATGCCGACTTACAAGATAATCCTGCCGAAATACCCAATTTTATTGCAAAGTTAGAAGAAGGATTCGATTTGGTTTCTGGTTGGAAAAAAAATCGCCACGATCCATGGACAAAACGTTGGCCCTCAAAATTAGCCAATTTGGTTACAGGAATAATGACTGGTGTTAAAATCCATGATATGAATTGTGGGATAAAAATGTATCGAAAAAAAGTGGTGAAAATGTTAGATATTTACGGAGGACGGCATCGATATATCCCTGCGCTTGCTGGACAACGAAATTTCAAAGTATCTGAGATTGTGGTCAATCATCGTGCCCGAGAATATGGTGAAACAAAATATGGCGGTTCTCGGCTTTTTCACGGATTTTTTGACTTAATTACCATATTGTTTCTCAATCGATACGTTCAACAACCCTTGCACTTATTTGGATTTTTTGGCCTCATTTCACTCGCATTAGGCCTTATTGTTGAATGTGTCATCCTTTACTTTAAATATGGACTGGGAGAGTCATTTGGCTCTCACATGGCACTGCTCACATTTGGCGTGATGTTGATTGTGATTGGCATCCAATTTTTTTCCATTGGACTGTTGGGCGAACTCATCTCAGGGACAACGCAAGGGCATGAAAATAGAGTAAAGAAAATTATTAACGCTTGATTGTTATTTCTGTGCCTCATCATTCTCCTGTTATTTCGATAATCACGCCGACTTATAATCGCGCAGAAGAGCTTGTCCATTTATTAAAATCGATTCAAGGTCAAAGTTTAGATCCTCATTTATTTGAAATGATTATAGCTGATGATGGTTCTAGCGATTCTACGCCAGAACTCATCACAGAATGGCAGGGAAAAGTTGATTTCTCATTAAAATATGTCACACAAAAGAATCAAGGCCCTGGTGCGGCACGAAATCTCGGGATGGCAGAAAGTATTGGAGATTTATTCGTATTTATTGATTCAGATTGTGAGGCACATCCGGATTGGTTGAACATAATTTATGATGCCTACCAAAAAGATACATTTGATGCGTGTGGTGGACCAGATGGTGCAAAGGATGATTTTACTTTACTTCAAAAAGCCATTGATTTTGCCATGACATCATTTTTTACTACGGGCGGAATGAGAGGACATAGTGAAAAAATGCTGGCGAAATTTTATCCACGAACCCACAATATGGCTGTAAAAAAATCTATTTATGAATCAGTGGGGGGATTTGGCAATCTCCGTCATGGGCAAGATATTGAATTTAGCAATCGAATCCGAAAATCAGGTGCACGAATTCAATTTTTAATAGATGCAGTAGTTTATCATCGGCGACGAACATCCTTGAGACAATTTTTTAAACAAGTCTTTAACTGGGGAGTTGCTCGCGTCAATTTAGCTAAAATTGATGGCTCCATGCTGGAAGCGATTCACTTTTTACCAGCATTAGCAACACTTTTGGGTTTGGCGGCAGTTAGCACCGCATTTTTGAGTGGCATTTCAATTGAATATATTTTTGCTTGTATATTTATTCCTTTTGCTTTGCTCTCACTGTTTGGCGCAAAACAAAAAAAAGATTTTCGTATTTTCTTTTATTTGCTGATTGTTATTCCAGCACAGATTTTAGGATATGGCCTTGGCTTTATTCTCAATTTTATCAAAAGATATATTTTCGGCTTGGACGCGTGGCGCGGATTTACTAAAAGGTATTATCAGTAGCAAATATGTGTGGAATTAGTGGTATCATTGCAAAAGGAGATCAAAGGGCTCATATTAAACGTATGTGCCGTTTACTTCATCATCGAGGACCTGAATCTGCAAGTTTCTTTCACAAGAACGCCACTTGGTTAGGCCATAATCGTTTAAGAATCATTGATCTTCATACGGGAGATCAACCCATTTTCAATGAAGATAAATCTATTGCAATCGTCTTTAATGGGGAAATCTATAATTATCGTGAATTAAAAAATAAGCTTATTCAAAAGGGGCATCAGTTTAGAACGGAGTCCGATACAGAGGTTATTGTTCATCAATATGAAGAAGATGGAGTAGATTGTTTTCAAAAATTAAATGGCATTTTTTCCATCGCAATTTATGATATGAAAAAAGAGGAAGTCATCCTTGCTCGTGACCATTTTGGCGTGAAGCCACTTCATTATTATCAAAAGGGGCAAGAGTTAATTTTTGCTTCAGAGATTAAAGCCATTATCAGTCATCCAAATGTTCCCAGAGAAACAAATAATTGGGCTGTGCATTTAATGAGCAATCTTCGTTATATCCAATCCGAACAAACATTATTTAAAGATATATTCCGCTTAGCACCCGGACACTTTATGATTTGGAAAAAAGGTCAGAGCAAAATAAAAACATTTTATAAGATTAATGTAAAGCGAAAAAATATTTCTACAAATGATGCCATAGAAGGTATTCGTTTTCATTTGAAGCAAGCAATTAAGCGTCAGCTCGTAAGTGACGTCCCTATGGGTGTTTATCTGTCTGGTGGACTAGATAGTGGAAGTATTGTGGCTATGATGAGTGAATTGGGTGTGAAAGACCTGAAGACCTTTACTTTAGGATTTAACGAACCTACGGACGAGTTTACGCCAGCAAAAATTGTGGCAAAGCAATTTTCGACTCAACACCACGAACTTGCCTTAAGTCTGGATCCATTATCTCAAATGGAAGAGGTCATTTGGCATGCAGAAGAATCCAAAATAAATTTACTTCAAGGATATCATTTATCAAAATTTGTTGGCAAGCACGTTAAAGTTGTTTTGGGGGGATTAGGTGGTGATGAACTATTCGCAGGATATGATATTCATAGATTGTTGAAACCATTTGAATGGTTTAATCGCTTGACGCCAAGTCAATTTGAAAAATATATCTCTGCCCCATTCAGTTCAGGATTGGGGAGCGTTCAGCGTAAAGTAAGTTCTTTGAAATGGGACGAAGTTCGTCGAGGCATCCAAATCGCAATGGCAAATGGCAATCCGTTGAAACAATTATTAATGATTCGGAATGTTTGGGATTTTGAATCAAGCATGAACAAACAGATATACTCACAGGAATTTTATAGGCAAAGATCCGGTTCTGTGAAGCAAGAGTTTGAACAAATTTTGGCTAAATCAAATCATCCTCAATCATTGGAGACTGTTTTAGACATAGAGTTTCAGAGTAAAATGGTCAATGATTATCTTTTAACTGAAGATCGTATGTCCATGTCTCATTCGGTGGAAGAACGAGTGCCATTTTTAGATAAAGATTTGGTGGAATTTGCATTTTCAATTCCAGCCTCAATGAAAATGGAACGAGGGGAGACAAAAAGTTTATTTCGAAAATCCATGAAAGATATTTTACCAGAATCAATTTTAAATAGACCCAAATGGGGCTTTAGCGTCGATCCTTACATTCAATTTACCAAAGATTTAAAATCAACTGCGACTGAAATATTAAACGAAGATTTTATAAAAAATCAGAATATATATAATTATGATTATATAAAAAGTATCATAGATGCTCGCCCACATCCCAAATTACGTTGGCATTATAATTTATTGTGGATGATGACTGGTCTTGCAATTTGGCAAAACATGTTTATTGATAGCACAGATTTTATCCGTGGGAAAAAAATCACTGTTCGGGAAGTGACGCATTGAGGAAAGTCTTAATCATTTCCTATTATTGGCCGCCAAGTGGCGGTCCTGGCGTGCAACGAATTTTAAAATTTGCAAAATATCTTCCAAAATATGGATGGGAGCCAATAATTCTTACTGTAAAAAATGGTGAGTATCCGTCCACAGATTTGAGTCTAAAAGCAGAATTGGACACATTAAATATCAAAGTGTATGAATCATTTGCCTTAGAGCCATTTCGAATATTCAAGTGGATAAGCAATACGAAAGAATTGCCCACTTATCAGCTCAATAAACAATCAAAGGAAGGGTTAATCGTAAGAGTATCGAATTGGGTTCGACTCAACTTATTTTTGCCTGATGCGAGAATAGGTTGGATTCCTTTTGCTAGGAAAATGGCTGAGAAAATAATCAAAACACATGGCGTCGAGGTAGTATTTACCAGTGGGCCACCTCACTCAAGCCACTTCATAGCGAGTAAATTAAAGAAAAAGATGAATATAAAATGGCTTGGAGATTTTCGTGATCCTTGGACAGAATTTTTTAATTATCATGATTCATCAAGGACGCAAATAGCCAGAAATTTGGATAAAAAGTTAGAGGGAAAAATATTGAATAAAGTGGATCATTTAGTCACAGTAAGTCCGTCGATTAGTCGATTGTTTTCACAACATATAGGTAATTCAAAAAATGTTACCACCATTATGAATGGATTCGATGAGGACGATTTCTCTGATGTTCAAAATAGTAAGCAAAATGGAAAAGATATCATTATTTCTTATGTGGGTAATATGGCAAAATCTCAAGATCCAATTGAATTTCTTGAGCTTATTCAAAATTTGAATACAGAAAATAATTTCAATATTAGGGTCAATTTTGTAGGGAATATACATTCGGACATATTAGGAAAAATTGAATCTTTGGGATATGCAAAATTTATCAATCGAATTTCTTACGTTTCTCATTCAGAAGCAATTAAGTATATGTGTGAAGCAGATTATGTTTTATTGCTCATTCCAAATGTTCCCAATAATAAAGGGATTGTTACGGGGAAAATATTTGAATATATTCGTTCAGGAAGCACTATTTTAATGTTGGGCCCCAAGGATTCAGATGCTGGAAATATTATTAAACAGAGTGAGTCTGGATTTGTTTTTAACTATGGAAATATTGACGGTCTAAAATCCATATTCAATGAAAGAAAAACTCGAAACGTCAAAAATAATTCACAATTTAGTCGGGAATGGGCAAGCAAAAAATTAGCAAATGTGTTTAATGAAATGATAAATCATGTTCCTTAAGAAAAAACTATTTATGCTAAACAAGCTTTATGCTGATTTCAAAAGAGGGGATGACTTTTATCAAATCTCTGAAAATTATCAGTCGCCGGATTTGGGAGAGTATTATTTTATTTTTGATGAATCTGTGGTTAAATCTGGAAAAGTTCAAGCCCTTATCACAGACTCAGATGAAAATGGGATTCCATTAAATCGTCCATATATTGATGTAAAAAGTGATGATTTATTTTATTATCCTATTACCATTGGGCAAATGGGTTTATCCGTCTTTCAAACATATTTGAATACGAATAGGAAAGAAGATTTGTCGCGTTTTTTAAAATTTGCAGACTGGTTTATAGAACATGTTGATTTTGATGATAAATTAGGGGCAAGATGGCTTACACATGTCCCGCTTCCTGCGTATCAAAATCCAGGGCCGTGGCAATCTGCTTTTTCCCAAAGTCGAGCGATTTCGATTCTTTTACGTGCTTATCAACAAAGTCAAAAGTCTAAGTACAGAAAATTAGCAGAATTAGCCCTTAAACCTTTTCAATACTCTGTACAGGAGGGAGGCGTAAGCAGTGAAGCACCTTGGGGGATTTGCTATGAGGAATATACAGCGTCTGTGCCAACTTTGGTCTTGAATGGACACATTTTTGCCCTCTTTGGGTTATTCGATTATCAGCGGGTTTTCCCTAATGACGAAGACTGTAATTTATTAATCAAGGATGGACTGGCGTCTTTGAAAAATTCTTTACCATATTATGATATGGGTTATTGGACACGATACAATTATTGTGAAGCCGAATTTTACCCTGATATTGATCCAGCTACGATTAGTTACCATCGATTACATATCATGTTATTAAAAGTAATGACGCGACTTGATCCTGATCCAATTTATGCAGAATATATTGAAAAATGGAAAAGCTATATTGGTCCGTATAACTTTTTGAAAGTAAGTTTTATGAAATACAATGCCTTAAAAAAATTGGGACGGGTGTAAAAAATGGATATAAATATTGGACAAATTACCTTAATTATTAGCGAAGAATATCTCTATTTACAAAAGAAACTAAAATATGTTCTAAAAAGTTTTGAAGATGTGTTTCAAATTGATAAAGCTCTTTCAATCTCTTATGGTCATGAAATGGAGGGCGATATTCATATCAATCCTGGGAATCTCAATACCTTTTTGAGCGAAAAAAAAGATATTCCTGATTATAAAATGAACAAATGGATGGGGAAAAATATTCCAATATTATTTTTGACTGAGTTGGACGAAAATTCATTGATTAATAAACATGAAAATAAGATTGAAATCAAAGGTGATATTTTGATGAGTGCTTTTTACTTTTTATCATCTTGGCAGGAATATATTAGTGATGCTCAGGATAAAATTGGACGATTCCCAATGGAGAAAAGTTTACTCTCTAAACTTGATTTGATTGAAACGCCTGTGGTTAATTACTACTTTGACATCCTGGTTAAAGCTATTGAAAGAATACAATCGACACAAATTCAAATAAATTCTCACCACGGTAATAGATTGAAAATTGGCATAAGTCATGATATTGATAATTGTAATACGGGGTCATTTCAAGATAGTTTTCGTCAGTTTCAAGCTGGCCAATATTGGCCAGCAATCAAAAAAAGTATTCGTCGGCTATTTGGAAAAGATATATGGATGAACTTTGATGAATGGGTCGCTTTAGAGAAAAAATATGATGTAAAATCTTCATATTATTTTATCACAGAAAAAACATCAAAAGACGCTTACCCTAATGCGGATTATGATTTTCAATCAAAGAAAATGCAATCAATTGTGAAGCAACTTAAATCCAATGGACATGAAATCGGCATTCATGGTAGTATCAATTCTGGATTTAAACAAGGGCAACTGAAAAATGAAATATCGCAATTTCCCACGCCGGTTCGTGGTGGGCGGTTTCACTACTTGATGATGCGTGTGAGAGAGTCTTTCTCCATTATAGCGTCCTCTGGATTGGATTATGACTCATCTTTAGGATTTGCAGAACATATTGGATTTAGGAATGGTTTTTGTTTCCCTTATCAACCTTTTAATTTTGACGAAGATAAACCCTACGAGTTTTATGAATTTCCTTTTCAAATGATGGATAAAACACTTATCCAACCTTATTACATGGGGGTGAATCCATCAGAAGCGAGTAAAAAAATTCAAAAAATGATGAATGAGATATCAAAATTTTCTGGCTATTTTATTTTTATATGGCATAATAATACCATTACGGGTTTTAAATATAAAAAATGGAAACCTGTTTTAATAAATACTCTCGAATACGGAAAAAAGTTGAATGCTGAATTCTTGCCATTAGTATCTTATCATAAGCGAATCACTCGTCTAATGGCATAGCGCACGAATAATGTTTAGCTCAACAAGAATGAATACTTTTACCAAAAATGTTTTGAAATTATCGTCAAGTTCACTCATTGCGAGTGTCTTAGCTATTGTGACACTTCCAATTCTAACAACACTATTTTCTACTTCCACATTAGGACAGTACCAACTTTTGGTTTCTGTAATAACTTTATTTGGCGTAGTTGCTTCTTTGAAATATGAAATGGCAATTGTTTTACCAAAAGAAGCGGGAATTGCTTCTCAAGTCATGTGTTTATCTTTTATAGTATTGCTGATTTTTTCATCGGTAATTGCTATTTGTTTTTATTTGTTTACTATGCCATTATTAAGGCTATTAAATGCTGAAAGTTTGAAAAGTATTGTGCTATATATTCCCATTGGTATCTTTTTTTACGGACTCATGGAAATTGTTAAGTTTGCATTGGTAAGAAAAAAGAAATTCAATGAGTTTGCATTGATGAAGATTTCTCAAGTATTGCTTACACAATTTTCCATGATTGGATTTGGATGGTTTTATGCAGATATTTTGACCTTATTTGTCTGCTACATTTTCGGCTTGATTTTTGCCACGATACTTTTTATTAACAAATCATTAATGAACATCAGTTTTAATTCGTTTCAAGCAATAAGGCAAATTGCCTTTCGATATAAAAAGTTCCCATTAATCAACTCTACATCAGTTTTTTTAAATACATTATTAAACGAATTACCTGTGTTTTTTATTGTCAAATATTTTTCTTTAGAAATGGTAGGATTATATATGTTAGCAAATCGCCTCGTAATTTTACCTATGAATTTAATTGGGACTTCCGTCAATAAAGTTTATTTTCAAACTGCATCAGATACATACAATCATAACCCACGAAAATTAATGGACACTTATATACAAACTGTAAAACGGTTATCAATGATAGGATTATTACCATTAATAATCATTATTTTTTTAGCGCCGTTTTTTATTCAACTTATTTTTGGACAAGAATGGGCGTTTACAGGTACGATTATGCAAATTCTTGCCATTGGCATGTTTTTGAAATTTATTACTTCACCGATAAGCACAACATTTACAATACTTAATAAACAGGAGATAGGGCTTTATGTGACGGTTGTTTCATTAATTTTTCGCTTTGGCGCTATGTATTATTTTAGATTAGATATTTCACATATGTTTTGGGCGCTTACTATATCATCTGTATTATATTATTTTTTCTACAATTTGTTAATTTATAGAATGATTATTCTTGAAATAAATAATAAAGCGAAATAGACCACTTAATATGAGAAAACAGTATTGGATAGGATTTGTTAAATGAAAGAGCAATATAAAAGTATTGTGGTCAATAATATTATATATAAATATGGTGCAGAATGGACAAAGCATCTTGAACCTTTGGAACATTGGGAGTTTTATTGGTATCAACAAAAAATTATGGAAAATTTCATCAATAGAGATAAACTTGAAACAATGATAGAAATTGGTGTCGGGAGTGGTTTTACAGCTAATTATTGTCGCAGTAAAGGTTTTAGGGTTAAAACATTAGATATTGATTCAGAAAAAACTCCTGATATTCTTGCGAACGTTGTAGAATACGAATTTAAAGAAAAATATGATTATTTAATGGCCTTTGAAATATTGGAACATATTCCTTTCACCGAATTTCAAAAAATCATTGAGAAAATTCCAAGTTTTGTCAACAAATACGCTTTTATATCGTTACCTCGAAATGAAAGGAGACTCATCGATGTTCAAGTTAGGTTTCCTATTATCAAAAAAATAAGATTTGGATGGACTGTTTTAGCGCGAAAATTATTTACAGAAACTCATTTATGGGAATTAGATTATAAAAATTATAAGCAGAAAAAAGTTGAAAAGCTTATGGAAGATTCAGGATTAAAAATCAGAAAAAAAATTAAAAATAAATACATATATTTTTATGCTTTAGAAATATGTAATAAAAACAAATAGAAAGGAAATAAAATGATATCAAGTAAATCGATCATTGGAAAAAATGTAGAAATCGGTGAGTTTGTTGTAATTGAAGATGGTGTAAAGATAGGTGACAATACGATAATTAAAAATTTTGTAGAGCTTAGAAAAAATACAATTATTGGAAATAATTGTATGATTGATTCAAGAGTGTCTACTTCTGGGTACTGTAAAATCGGGAATAATGTAACCCTTCGTTATGATTCCATCATCGCTAGAGGTTGTATTATTGGTGATAATTCATACATATCTCCAAGAGTAATGACCAATAATTTGGATACGGGAAAGGTTCAAATTGGTGGAGCATCCATTGGGAAAAATTGTTTTTTGGGGACTAATACAGTTTTACATCATGGTATTAAAATTGGAGATAATTGTATAGTTGGCACAATGTCATTTGTTAATAAAGATATTCCAAATAATGAAGTTTGGATTGGGATCCCTGCTAAATTTTATAAAAAAAACGATCAATAAAATTATAAAATACAAATGATACAAAGACCATATCACTCAGGGGATGAAGATGCAATAAATGTGCTTTATAAACGGATTACGGGAAGAGTTCGCTCTCATCATGAATTTATGTGGGAATGGGTTCATACTTGGAATGGTCAGGGAAGTATGTGGCTCATTTTTGATTCTGAAAATAACGTTGAAGGTCAACTTATTGCACAGTATAGTCTAATTCCAACACCAATGAGTTTTTTTGGAAAGACTTATTTGACGGGTAAAACCGAAAATTGCATGAGCCATCCTGATATTCGAGGGACTAAGATATATTTCCCTCATGAAGAAAAATATTTTAAACTAGCGCAAAAGAGGTTTAAAGCATTCTTTACAACGACTGGTGATGTGGCAAAAGGTGCACCTGGTAGGATTCGTGAAAAGTTGGGATATCGCGCCTTTGATGATTGGGCAACGTATAGACTTCCTGTCCACGGTCAAATTTCATCCGAAAGTTTAATGAAGCTTTTCCCATTCCCAACTTTGATTAAAAAAAATAAAATTCTAAATAAAATAACGGTAATTTTTTTCAATCTTATTTTAAAAAGCACTTCAAAACCAAGGAATATTTCAATAAAAACTAAAATCCAAATTAAAAGTGATAAAGATATAAATTTTTCTCAAGTTGAAAAATTATGGAAAAAAAATATAAACCTATATGGTATTACAATTGAACGAACAGAAAGATATCTCAATTGGAGATTTAAAGAAAATCCCTATCATAAACATACATATATTTGTTGTTACAAAGATGAAAAACTCCTTGGATATGCCGTCATAGTGATTGAATTAAATACATGTCTTATCATTGATATATTCGCAGATCAAAAAGACAAAAAAATATTTGCTTCTATTCTAATGGCTATCAAAAAATACGCTTTCCAAGAAAAAATCAACCAAATCAAATGTAATACTAATAAACGTAATAGTTATTTAGGTGAAATATTAAAGTCAGCAGGCTTTTACAACATTGAAGCATTTTTCGATCGAGTATGCCTGAAAGAACCAGGTAAAGCGAAGCAGATTTTTGTTTATATTTCGGATGAGATTGAGCAGAAAAAAAATCCTTGGGATAATAAAGAGTGGTTTATTACGGATATAATGAAAGAAGGTAGGCCCTATACAGTGGAAAGGTTTGGTTTAGAACAATAAGCAATGACATTCGGATAAGCTCTCACTCAGAAATAATTAAAAATAAAACAAAATAATGAATAAAAAATACATTTTTCTTATCATCCCAATTATTGTTCTCCTCTTTCTTAATCAAATGGTCTTTCAAGGAAGAATCCCTTTAGCCGGAGATACGGTCAGTCATCAGCCCATCAGTAAATGGCAAAAGCAGTCGGTGAATGAGAATGAAAATTATC
>Ga0209046_1000397_pt1 | contig 24978 bp, 31 predicted proteins | sample SaaInlV_200m_DNA_5_FD_184669 | JGI IMG/M metagenome (GOLD analysis project Ga0209046, IMG submission 184669) | Marine microbial communities from expanding oxygen minimum zones in the Saanich Inlet - Saanich Inlet SI073_LV_150m_DNA (SPAdes) (version 2) | ecosystem: Environmental > Aquatic >... | reverse complement strand
TATTAACTAATTGATGGATCGTGCCCGCGGGCCCGTATGCTTCATCGTCGGGGTGTGCAAATACAAATAATATCTTCATAACATATCTCTTATAATATCTTTCAATTCAAATTTTGGTTCATACCCGAGCTCTTTAAGCTTAGTAATATCAGGTACCCTATAGTATATATCACCATGTTCTTTAGAGAAATCTTTCTCATAAGGTCGATACTTCATATTAGATGTTGTGGCTGTTTCTCTTAATACAGCCGTTGCTAACTCATTCATACTTGTTGGTGTGCCATTACCAACATTGAATAACTCACCATCAGTATTGGATGCGATTAAAATACCTTCAATAGCATCTTTAATATGACAGAATGATCTAACCTGTTCACCATCACCATACACAATTAAGTTCTTTCCGGCTTTAGCAGCATCAACAAACCTAGGCATGACCATACCATACTTACCAGTTTGACCTGGACCTACTACATTAAAGAATCTTATGATCGTATAGGGGAAATTAGAAGCTCTAATCATGAACTCCATCATTAACTTAGCAGTTGCATATCCCCATCTCAATTTAGAAGAAGGACCTATTGATGCATTATCTTCTTCAGAGAACGTAGGACCTTCTCCATATATCTCAGAGGTGCTTGCAAAGGTTACATGGCTTTTAGCTTTATTGAATAAAGGTATTAACTTATTCATTAACGCAATGTTATTGAATAGTGTTGTTGATGGGTTCTTATCGATGTGTTCTACACCAACAGATCCAGCAAACTGATATATCTTATCAGCTTTTCTAAATAGCTTTAATAGGTCTTTATCTTCCATTGTGGATATATCACCTTCAACAAAAGAGAATAGATTCTTATACTTTTTGAAATCGTTTAAATCAATAGTTGATGTTTCTAAGTTATCAACAATAACAACTCTGTTATTCCGTTCACCAAAATACTCATCACCATCCAACAGCTTATGTACTAGGTGCTGGCCTATAAATCCTGCACCACCTAAAATTAATATATTCATTTATTATATACTCCAATGAGACTAGTCAGTTCTTTCTGATCGTATGCCTCTTCACATTCATGACAATTCCAACATTGACCACGACACTGTCTTAGTATCTTGCTTAGTCGTTTCAATTTACCTATATTAATACTTATATCACTTTTAGAATCGTCTATTATACCTGGTTGATATTGGTGTAGTAATAACTCTTCATCATAAACATCATTAAATGATTGGTGGCTTTTTTTCTTAGTATATGCAAATGGACTCTTCACCCAACCCATAACAGGATTTTCTACCGAAGGGTATCTACTAGTTCTTCCGACATATTTAAATGTATTGACGTACGGAGCGAAGGCATCCCAATCTTCTTTATCATACCAAAATGCGTCTGGGTTATTGCGTGGCATTTCTGGGTGAATATCCTTATTCCCTCTCCATGCCGAGCAAGTATCCATGAAGTGACTGAAGTATGCACCACCTCCCCAATGTTGATCGTGCGTAGCTTTCCAAGGGCAATTTAATATACAACCCTCAGATACCAATAAAGATGTCTCTAATGTTCTACGCTCAGGATACTTTTCATTAAACCAATCAACGGCTTTCTTAATACGCTTTAATTCCGGTAAGTCTCTATGAAGATTTCTATTAATTAATATAGTATCATAACCTAACATAGCATAATCAATAACACCTTGAGCATCTCTTACTAAGTTATTGACAGTGTTTTTCCATCGCATTTCTGGAAATTCATATTGGAGTCTTCCTGTATTAATTATATGAGTGTCTCCTATAGTACAAATACGCAACCCTCTATCATAGAACTTTCTTAAATATTCTACGAATAAGTCCTGTACATCTTCACTTAATAAGAATTCCTTCTCTGGTATAGTGTCATTTAATGTCAACGATATAGGTATACCGTATGTATCTTGTATATAAAATAGGTTATCAATTTGAGTATTGCCCGCATCACAATTCATTACATTGCCGTATTGACCATTATCCCATTTAAAGTTATGACCAAAGTAGATGTCCGATATCTCATCTTTAAATTCATCTGAGCTATTCTCAAATGCTACTAAGAACATATCAGAATCTGTCACTGAATCCCAATGCGCTATACTAAATTTTTTATGCATAACTAATCATCTCATCATCTCTAATTAAATCCAAAGTCGAACAATGTATCCCACCAGCAAATATCTCTCCGTGGTTCAATGCTGTAGTCACAACATCGAATCCGTTCTTATCTAATATATCATTAACACCATAAGCCAGTTCATTGGTAACTACTGTATTTTCGTCTAATGATAATACATTAACATCCATTCCACGTGATGATGCTAATTGAATATCTATGTTTGTCATTCCTTTAGTGTCAAGATTATGAGTCAAATCTGCGGGGTATATGTATGTCCAGTTTTTAAACTTATCCGGCATAACATCTTTGATATTAGGATATGCGGGGTTAACCATAAACACACCAGGTTTTAATGCTATGATGACACCATCAATATGATTATCAGCTACATGGATTACATGGAATGTAGTGTCTGGGTAAAATGATTTTATCCATTCATATCCTTTCCATTGGTTATACGAATTTATATTAACAATAACATCAGATCCTATGCGGAGAAAGTTTGCACCATCAATTGCCATTTCAAAGTTATCTGGTATATTATCCCAATCTCTTTTAGCATGCCACTTTTCCATATCTATGGTATCTTTGGTTAGAATACCATTCGGTGCTTTAATCCAATTCTTACCACCTGTGACTTTATTATACACATTATATAATGCCATATTCTCAAAGTATCTATTACGAACATACGTGGGAGTTTCTATTAACGTGTTACCATATATTAAAGTAACATCTCTTACATTAGAGGCAGAAGATACTTCTGATTTAAAAGTAGGTGTAGTGAATGGTGTTATCTTATCTAGTGTATCTGGTCGGTGTACCACAACACCTTTAGACTCAATCAACGTTGCTAAATTATTTAACTCAGTGTTGCGCTGGTTAATAAGCTCTTGATTAACATAGTACTCATCTGTGATAGTTTCATAAATAGCTTCGCCTATAGCTTCTCTATAAAATAGTTTAAATGTCAGATCTGATAATCGTTTAGGAAAATCTAATTCTACCCCAACCACTACTTCTTTTAATTTACCAAATGATGTATGACTATTTACCATTTAATCTCCTCGCGAAATCAATCTTTTCTTGCATTCTATTATACTCTGGATCATATTCTAAATGTTCATGCCAAAAGTACACATCATCTAATTCTGTATCACTTAACTCTTGAACGGGTGTGTACCACTCTCCTATTTGATATTTCTGAACTGGCTTAATATCAAAAGACTTCATAGCATACATTCGATCAACAACCCACTCCTCTAAATAATAATCACCAGTCTGTGCTTTAACCCTTAACCAATCAGGGTCATCTGATAACATATACTTCATGCACATATCAAAGAAGTGTTTATAAAAGCCCGAGTCTCTTTTAGATATAATGAATCCTGTATCGAATGGGTTCTCTTCTGCTATACCTTCTCTTTGGTGTTTAGTACAGTAATCGTCGTATTGACCTATAATGATGGGGTCAGATGTTAACCATTTGTTAGGGAGAGGTTTAATAATATTCATATCAAGGTCAATCTTGATTAATACATCTTCCGTTAATTGTTCTTCCATCATAGCACCGATCAATGGAATACATAAGAACCCAGAAGTAAATGTTTCAGATATCTTTTGATAGTCCTCGATGTATGTAACGTTTAACTCTTTAAACTTCTCTTTAGTTATATCTGATATGACATTCTTGGTAGGACATACTGCGTAGATTGGGATATCCTTTAATTCACCGGCGTTCTTTCGCCACGCCGTAAAGCATTCGATAGCTTCTGATTCAAGTCTTCTCTTACAAGACTCACATAATCCTGTGTTAACGTTTGTATCGTTAAACTCGGATTCGATAGCTCCTATAAGTGCGTATGTTGTCATATATCTAAGTTAGGGTAATCCAACCAGCATCCTTGATTATCTTTTGACGGGCTGTATTGATTGAGTAATAGTAAACCTTTAGCAGCATCATCTGGAGTCATATTCATATGATATCCTAATATGATATTGTCTAAATCCTCTTGTACTGATATGGAAGCGTCTCTTCCATCCCATGCCATTCGTTTAAGAACTTCGTAATCTTCTTTTTGCGATAATAGAATAGCTCCACCTTTTCCAATTGGCAATGCTTTCTTTTGTTGAAATGATAAACACATGAATTGATCTTTAACATACATATCTTTATGGAAGCCTACAGCACTATCCCATATAGGGGTATTCTTTAAATTGTAAGAACCAACCCAATCATCTTTAATGAAATCTCCTTCATATCCTGCATGAACGATCTGCTGGGGAATAGAGATGTACGTATGGTTTGGAATACCAATAGATGTTTTAATGTTAAGGTATTTAAGACAAAGGAATATAGCATTAGTACATGAGTCGGTAAGGACTACATAAGGTGCACCTGTATATGATGATAGCTCTTTCTCAAATAGATTTATAAATTCATGGTTATTCATAATACATATTGCACTCCTTTCTCATAACTAATTTTACGGACGGTGGTATTACACCACTTGCATATATCATGCTTTTGTGCATGTATATCAGTGTAATCACCATCCCACTTCATCCCACTTTCCAGATATAAAAAACAAGGATACACATTACCATCAATATCAATCTGTTGGCTTTTATTATACCATGACATGCAATGAGTCTCTTTCTTCATATCAGACTTAGATATTAAATTAGCAAGCTTCTCTATATTCTCATACTCTTTAGCTTTATCTTCTCTTGGTCCTAATAGGTCGATATTCTCTATATCTATATAATTACTTATATCATGTTTTAAATAGGTTTCTGTCCAGTATACATTAGAAAATTGATTAACCATATCCTTAAATTGCTTGGAATCAAAATCATCTGAATTATATTTGAATCGTATACATTGCGCGTAGTCATTGTTATTGTCTGATCTAAACGCTTTAGCATTGCGTAGTATATTCTTTAAGTTAGTACCCTTCCGGTACGTATTATGTAGCTTTTGAGTACTCCCGCAGATAGAGAAGAATACTTGATCTCCGCTGTCCATCAGTGTACTAAGCTCTCTCCACCAATCTTCATTATTAGTATCACCGTTAGTACATATCTCTATCTCTAATCCACGAGACTTTATGTATTTGATTAATGGAAAGAAGTCTTTATACAAGGTAGGCTCTGATTCTGTTCCTACTAACTTGATATATTTTAAATGCTTAAACGTATCTAACTGATCAATTATATCTTGGAGAGGTCTAACCTTTTTAGATGGCACATAACGCTTATAGTTCCTATAGCACAACTGGCAATGAGCATTGCATATAGTGGTTAGTTCTAATTCAAGGTCTTCAACAAACAAAATCTAATCCCAACTTATCAATGAATAATCTAGTCTTTCTCTCGCACAAAAAACAGTCTTCATATTTAAAATCTAATATATCAGTATAATCCATGTTATCATCCTCAAACCAATCATCCTCATTCTCAGCATGTGTGTAACAAGCAGACACGCGCCCGTACTGATCTATATAAACCTTCTTACGTTCTATGCTTAAACATTGAATACATACATCATCACCTGGTTTAGGCCGTTGATCAAATAGGGTATTAATAGCATGTTCTCTTGAATCGAGTGGTTTAATATCTACTTCAAATTCGTTGTTATAATTATTTTGGCGCCTTCTACCTTCAGTCTCAATCAGCATCTTTTCAGAGAATTGTGCGATAATACTTTGCATCGCTTCTGATTTTAAGTCTTCCTTATTATAATCAAATCGTATATGTTGAATCCAATCATTCTTTTTACCAGCCTTTCGATAAGCATCAGCATGGTCTAATATTTCTTGAAGGTCCGACCCAACCCTGTATTTCTCGTGGAGCTCTTGAGTAGATCCACACACGGTGAAAGCCACCATGCAATCTTCACGTACTATATGACCTAACTCCTCCCACCACTTATTAGTGTGAGTGTTTGCATTAGTAAATATCTCATAGTGTATATTTCTCGAATTTAAGTACTCAATGAACTCCACAAAGTATTTGTACATTGTAGGTTCTGATATAGCACCTGCAACAAAGAATCGTTTAAGATTAGGAAACTTATCTAATTGTGCAATGATCTCGTCAATATGTCTTATATTCTTACCGTCTAAATGATTACCATGTTTATAGTTACGGGTACATAACGGACACTTGAGATTACAAGTACCGGTTAGATCCATTTCAATTTCTTCTACATCAGACCATCGTTTCAATTCCAACCTCCTCTAATAGTTTTGAAGTGAATGCATCGCACTCATAACAGAAATCGTATTCATGATTATGTATCTTTGTATAGTCTAAATTAAACTCTTCCTTTTGATATTGTCTATATAAGAAGCATGGATGAACATCACCAAAGTTATCAATGCTTAGGTATTTAGTATTGAAGCTCTTGCACTGTATTTTTGTTTTCTTATTGATACCTTTAATCAACTTGTACTTCTTAGATAGGTTATCAATTAATGTTATATCAGAATCTATATCAAACCGTTCTTGATACGGCAATGAATTAATAACAATAGAACCTTCTGGTGGAGTATCATCTTTATTGTACTCGAATCTAATGTATTGTAGTACCCCTTGCCCATAAGCAGCATGATGTCTTAACACCTCTGCTAAATTAGAACCAACACGATAATGACCATGTAACTTTTGAGTACTTCCGCATATAGTAAACAGCACATCGTCATCTTTATCTAAAATACCTCTTAGATCTTTCCACCATTGAACATTATGAGTATTACCATTGGTGTTTAGAATAATCTTTAGCCCTTGTTCCTTTATCCAAGTTACTAAAGGCACAAAATCTTTATACAATGTAGGTTCTGATATAATACCTATTAGTGATACCCTTTCTAAGTTCTTGTACTCACGTATCTGGTTTGTCCAATCATCTAATGTTCTTTTATGATACTTCAATGATACTGAATTAGTCTCTCTCGCACATAACGGACATGATAAGTTACATGCATTGGTTAATTCTAAGTCAATTTCTAATATATCAGAGGTATGTAATTGCATCAAAATCCTTTTCTATTATCGCTCTTAATTTAGATTCTTTAGTCATTCTATTAGAGAATCTCTTTAATAATTCGTACTTATTCTTTTGAGATAGTATAGGATTATTCATACCAATTGGGTTAGATGCTCCGGCTATATTGAATACTATATCAGGATATTTATTTAAGAATGCTTCTAATCGGTCAAAATTATTATCAGTAACTACAATGAAATACTCATACGCACCTATTAATATTTCATCATTAATATCCAGGTCTTCAGTGCAATGATATAGTATACTAACAAAGCGGTCAACAAGATCTGGATATTTCCTAAGAAATGTCCCGTTAGTGTTTAACGATAATATACATCCCTTCTTAGTAAGACTGTCTATTATATCTAATATACTCTTTCGTGATAGTGCGCCAGGTTCTCCGCCTGATAGCGTGACGTTAGATCCTTGAGGGATGCTATCTATTTTTCTGGATAGATTAAAAGCTGGTTGGTTGTGTGTGTCAACTGCACAATATTCGCAGTCCCAATTACATATCCAAGTAATGACTAATTCTATATCCATCTTTTATTTAAGAGTAGTCTACTCTCACAATTACATATTTCATGAGGACAAATTATTGTCGTATCTAATCCATCTAATCCTAGTCCTATTTTATCGCCAGTACATATTCTAGTAAAATTGCCATCGATATCGATTGAGTAATAATACGAGTCACATGATATACCTTTTAATTTGTGTAAACCTTGAGTAATTATTTCATCATGTGTTAATAATTTATCATCATATTTAAATAAATTGATTGGATTATTTCTGGTGTATTGGAAGTTATCGTTAAACTTATTGAAGAATTCAGGCCCGTATTTTGGTTTATAGTTATCATCAGTACCATGTAATATAGTAACGACATAATCACCAACAGCCTCAATAAACTCTAGTGAGTTATCCCACCACTCTGGTTTATCAGTTAATATTACATTGATCGTTGGATTCTTAACACTCTTTATTATATCAATCTTCTTCATATAATGCTTATGATATTCTGGATGATACGATATACCAATATCTAGCTTAGGCATATCAACATTAAACTTAGTAGTGAAGTTAGTTGATATCGATATCGTCTTACAGTTGTTTATCTTATGTAGCTCATCTAGTATATACTGAAATTGTTTATGTAGTGTTGGTTCTCCCCCAGCTAAGTCTACCGTGAACGGAAACTTAACCATCTTTAATCTGGCAACAACTAAATTGATACTCTCTGTCTGATGGTTCTTTATAGGATCATCATTCATAGTCTTCTTAACAGAACAATAATAACAGTCATAATTGCAATAGTTAGTTATATTCCATTCGAAGTATATATGGTTTTCTGGCGCGCCGCCGCACTCTTTAAATTTCATAAAACTCCTTACGGTGATATAAGATATCTGATATACGATCACCATTTATAGGGTGTACAGGTATATCTAGTTCATTCTCAATACCATCACATATATTAAAATGAGAACATTTTAAACATTCCTTAGGCTTATTATAATACTTTAATCTGTCTACCTTAGCAGCATTATACGATCGTTCTATATTTGTGCCAGCACTCTTATTGTATATACCTTTGTTCCAGTCATATATATCGTATATGTGTTGATACTGATTGCATACATGTTTTTCGTAACCTATCATGTAACAATATGGTGTGTACCTAACGTTAATATATTTAGCGGTTAAGTCATCAACACAACGTTTAATCGCATTAGTAACTAGTGTATAATCCCCAACAGAGCCACCTGCATCATCCCAGTAGTTTAATGTTATGAAGTTTACTTCTAATGGATTTAGCGTGTTGAATAGACTTGATGATAGTGTATCATAGTTCTTGTCATATACCGTACAATTAATTCTAACCACTATACCTAACTCGTGTGCATTAGCAATAGCTTTAATAATTTTATCAAACGATCCCTTACGTCTGGTAATCTTATCATGTATTTCCGCGGTAGAGCCATGTAATGAGAACAGTATCTCTTTAAGGCCGTGTTGTTGACTGCGTTCTAAGAAGGATTTATCTGAGAACTTACCACCATGACTTAAACAAGATACGTGCTCAAACCGATCATTACAATAGTCGAGTATTTTGAACCAGTTAGGATCTATTGAGGACTCACCCCCGGACAAGTCCACTTGGGTTATGCCATAGTCTAATAATTCGTGAATACGCTCTTTGACAACTTCGAATGAAGTTCGTTCTGATAGCCTATCCGAGTAATAACAAAACTCACAATCGTAATTACACAAAGGGCCAGTATCAAGCTTAGCTCTATTGTTTAATTGTTCATTGGTGTTAACATCAATCTTATCGATCGATAGTGGGTTTACATTTATCATTTAAAAGCTCTATAAAATAATCGGACTCATTCAATGTAACGTCCTTAATACTATTATTTATACGGACATTTAGCGCCTTATCTTCATAGTCTATTTTATACACAACCTCTCTACCAAAGTATTCACATTCCTTAATAAATCTAGATGAACAATCCCATTGCTTTGGTATAGATGTATATACGTATGTATCAAATAACTCCCATAAATTATTGACAGGGACCTCATATGAATTGTTATATTTATTGGGGGTGTTGGTTAATACAACATAGTCATCATAAGGCTTAACTATGTCATCAACTTCTTCTTGAGATATTCCCCTACAGTTAGATGTAAGATATAACATAGCAGTTGACTTTTTACCATTTGGAGGTATAATCAACCTATCGAATAGTATCTTCTTATTGTAGTCGATCCCCTGTTCGCCATATACTTTATAGTCTTGTAATAGATACACATTATCAAAGTTATTATAGAAGTAATCGAAGTTATCTTCAGCACATCTAAATATAAAGACATTTGCAGCAAAGACCTGTGACCTATTCATACCACGCCACGACCCATCAACAACTAATAAGTTATTAGTAAATAGTAGTTTGGGGTGAGGGTGGTAATAGACATGATCTAATATATCATCAATGTCTTTATATTTAGAATGAAGAGCTTTAGTGAATTCTTCTAATGTAGTGCCATCCGATAATAGTATACATGGCTTAAAGTTTGTATTATCTTTAACTAACCAATAATACTCTATCTCTTCAAATACGTGCCCAGAGATTCCATGCTTGTATAAGAATGATGTTGTTATTGTAAGATCGTAGTCTCTAAGATCCCGATGAAACGATTGTGTCATAATCTAAAGGGGAATAATCATTATATAAATCAAATATATCGGGAACAGCTTTCTTAATCAAAACAGTATACTCCTCACGAGCTTCATGTTCCCCATGATCTTCAGTCGGGTCTAGATATGGGTCTGCCCAACTAGAGTCCCACCACGCTGGATCAAATTCCACCATTTTACTATTAACTTCTGTTAAGTCTTGTACTGTATGGTTCTCATTTTCATATATTGTTATGTATGTATTATACGCTGCATATCCAGGTGGGAGTTCAATCTCCTTGCCCATAATAGTCAAGCCATTAACTAAAATATCTTCGAATTTAATATTAGTTACATAGCTAGCATCAGCCAGCTTGCCTGTACATATCAAAGATTCCATAAACTTTTGTTTATTAACATCTTCATTCAAATCTGGTTTAGTATCTCCATTATAAAACTCACCCTCTTTATAATCTAATAAGTAAGATACTGATGGGTTGCGTGTAATATTGATAACTTTAACGTTGTCATCTCCTAACTCTGTACGCAACATATCAAAATAGTATTTAGAGAATAGACCAGATATGACAAGATTAGATGTTGTTTTGTTATTATATAATTCTACAACGTCCACAGAGTGCAACATATCAGAATCATTAAATTCATTATGTTCATCTATAAGGTTTAAGTCATAGTCTATATCCACATGGGTATTAAACATATGATGCACTTTAACATTGTCCAAAAATGAATCAAAGTATATTTCATTAGCTTTTACTAATATGTCATAGTATTCGTGATTCTCCCCAACTTCTGGACTACCTTCTCCTTGAGCAAGCAATAGTTCATCATCATTATATATTGATGTGATAACATTACCACTTAAATCGTGCATAAATTTAATGGTAAATCCATCTATTTGAAAATCAGTGAATTGAGAAATGATAGCTCTAGCCAATTGTCTCTTGCCTATGCCTTCACTGCCTGTTAGTACTATTAACATATTTTACCTCTTTAAATAATCTTTAATGGCATCATTAATATCTTCTTCGTTATCAGCCACTTTAATTTGGTCAATGATGTTAGCATACTCATCTTTCATGTCGCTAATTTGTGCAATGCTATCTTTAAGATTTATGAACTTTTCTAAGTCGTCAATCAACACGGGATCTCCTAACTCAATAATTTTAATATAAGACTCTTCTCTATTTGTATCGGTAATGAAAATGCCCAAATCTGCAAATTTGTTATTCAATAACATAAGCTCAACAAAATCTACTAAAGTGAATATTAATAATGAATCACCCATTATACCACGAACTTTAGTCTTTACTGCTAATGCAGCTTTACCTGCATAACTCTCAACGTCTAACCCTTCAACTTGTCTCATTATATATCCTTTAATTTAAAATGGCAACATTCCATAATCAACCATGTAATATCCATTTTTATCTTGCATCACCGCATCTCTATACTTAGTTTTAAGTATCTCTTGTGCCATCACACCAGTTCTCTTAACATCATCCCACAAGTATTTAAACGAGTATATGTTAAGACCATTTCTTTCTTCAATAAATTCGATATCTCTCTTTAATCTTTCATCTGAATAGTTACAATTACAAGTACAAGCATAGTTGCAATTACAAGTACAGTAGTTGCAATTACAAGTACAGTAATTACAGTTACATACACATACATTACCAGCGGCTTGCAACTTGTCAATCATCTGATTAATGTTGACTGCTGCAATTACATCACCAGCTGTTACACCAGCAAAGCCTGCTGTATAACCCGCATCATGAATACCCTGTTTTAAAGCATTAATGTGAGCAGCGGCTACTACTCCTGAAAAGGAATAGGTCCGAGCACCATGGCCACGTCTGCCTCTCTCTTGGTTTACCTTTACCCCGATATCATTAAATTTAGCATTATCAACTAATGAACCAACAGAAACATCACTGATTGAATAAGTTGTTGAATCGCTTCCTGCTGTTCCGTATACATTAGTTACTACTGGCATTTGTTATATCTCTTGTTTTAAAAACTCTAGATCATCCTTCACGCTATTCTCTTTTAAAAATTCTTCATAATCATCTACATCTGCTGTAATGAAATCTAGAGTTTCTTCATCCGCTTCTTTATTCTTATTCATAGTATCATCATCGGCTTTACTCACAATGTCTAATACCAATTCATCTAAGGAAAATCCAAGGCTTTCAGATACCATATTGATTTGATCTTTAAGATCAAAATCGGATCTTTTATTATCAGGATCATTTGCCACCTGCTCAATAATATTAATTGAAATGCCAAAGCCTTCCATTAATATATTAGCAACTCCTTTGTCTTCATTACCAATTTCTTTAATTATATCAAATATATCACTAAGCTTATCATTCACATCCATCATATTTCCTTATCTTTAAAATCATGAAACTCAGGTGAGCTCTCATAATTATCATATGTAGTTACATTACCTTCATCGGTAAAGTAAGTTTTCAATTCTTTTCTTTCGCCACACCCATCACACATATCACAAAACAACTCGCATATAGGTATTGTTATATTACCATCTTTCCAATCATTTCTGAACTGTTCTTTGGCATCGTTCATTACCTTAACATCATCATCGTCTAACGTAGACCAAGCAACTGAAGTTATTAAACGATCAGGCTTAAATGTATTTATAATCTTTGAGATGTCGTTATACATTAATTTTACATTATCCTTTTGGATAGTATACCTAATGCGATACCTAAGATTGTTCTCAATCAGCTTCTTAAATACTTTAACCATTGAAGCAGTAGACTTTAAGCCATTATGAAATACTCTTTCACCATTACCAACACCATCAAATGATACATCAATAGATAGTAAACCTAACTTATAAAACCTATTGTTCTTAGTCCTATCAATAAAAGCTTGACTTAAATACTTTATACCATTAGTGGTTAAGTTAAAATGAACTTTCCTCTTACGCTTGTAAGTATACTCCATTAAGTATTCAACGTTATCCCACTCTAAGGTAGGTTCACCTCCAAACAATACTATGAGTGTTTGATTGTCAGGATGTTCTCTCTCGAGTATTTCATCAACTGATTTTCTAATATCTTCCCTAGATATTATTTGAGGTGGTCTATTTGCTAAGTCTTCATAACAATACGTACATGCTAAGTTGCATATATTAGTAAAGTATATAACATTAACTGCTGATCCCTCTGGAGTTGGTTTATCTGTTTGATCTCCTACAAAGAATGTCTTAACATCAATTGAATCCATATCAATTACATTTCCCGTATTTTACATCAGGGCCATAGCTCTTAGGACCCATAGCTTTAGGCTTATCTTTACCATTAGGGTACATTCTATTATCAACACCTTTGTGGGTACTGTTAAAATGAGAATCTTGAACGGCTTCATTAACCTTCTTACCTTCTTTAATAATATGGGTAATACTCTTTAAGAACAACGGCCAATCATACTTGTATTCAAATAGATGTTCTAAGCCATCGCCTAATCCAACATACTTAGAATCAACTCTTGCAGTTCCCTTACGAGCTTCTTCAATTTGATCTGCTAATTCTAAAGGGGTTAAGGCATGTTCTGATGTATGTTTAACAACACCCATCTCCACCTTAATCTCCATGTCATGTATACTCTTCATCCTACATTCTCCAACCAATGAGCTACTAACCCTTGAAATACCGGTTCGTCTTTACATTCTTCTACTAACCTTAATGCTTCCATATTAATCATATGGAACAACTCACATATAGAATCAACTGGTTTATTACCGTTCATTACTTGTGAGTAAGAACAACCTGCATTACAAACTTGTTTTAAGTTACAATCTTGACACTTATTAAACTCTTTAGGATTGAATTCTTTCTGATAATAATCAAAAGAGAAGTTCTCATCCATCTTCATAATCTTCTTAGAAGCAAATCTAGCACAAGGATAAAATTCACCACTACTCATTAGCACTCCACCATGAGTACCAGCAAAGCAACCAAATGGTCTCTTACCTTTAATTAAGCCAAACAGTATATCTAATATGGCTAATCTTAAGAATCCAATAGCACAAGGTTTACCATCTTTAATATATTCAATATGCTTATCGGTTAAACGTTTAAGTTCTTCGTAAAATACTACAAGATCATCTTTAGTCCATACATCATCTCTTACAATAGAGAAGTCAGGGTGTTCGATACCCCATTCGTATAAGAACTCAAAGTTCTCCGTCATATCTTTAGTATTACCTGGCCAGATCATTACCTTACAACCATTAGTAAGTTCCATGATATTATCTTTACGGGCATTGTATAATTCTAATATGCCATCAAACAACTCACCCGTCTCTGGATTAGTATTCTCGAGAATTGGTAGTAAAGGTCTTGATTCATTAGATGACATACCATCAAAACTCCAAGAGATACCTATACCAGATTCTTTAAGGAATTTAGTCTTAGCATCATCAAGCAAAGTTAAGTTAGATATAATATTGATACCAATACACTTATCATCTTGCTTTAAGAACTTAGTGGCATGGACAATAAGATCCCAATTCAATAAAGGTTCTCCACCAAAGAATGACACTTGATATTCAGTATCTCCTGATCGTTCCATTAAGTCGTATAACTCAGGGATAGCATTATCAAAGACGTCTGTTGTCATGAACGTAGGCTTATTAGCTACATAACAATAAGGGCAACCTAAGTTACACTTCTCTGTTACAGATACTTCTAAAGTAAATGACATATTAAAATACCGGTACTTCTATAGGAACAGTTGAAACTGGAATACCACCATTACCTTGCATTGCTGTACGTAGGGCATGATGAATAACTTCATTCTGTTTAAATACTTTACACACTTGCCAGTTGGCTCCGTGATCAGCCCATTTCTCAATGTATGTTTCTTTCTCTGATTTCTCATAAGATGCAGCATTACACTTCATACAGAATTGAGCATCACAGTTTTGACAATCTAATGGTTCAACTAAAGCATCTCTATACATTGCACTATACTCTTCAATAACCTTATCGAAGTCTAATGTAGGATCGTTAATATTGCCCATAACATGATCATCTGAATCTTTGTACATACAACCATGACATGGTGATATATCACCGTTTAAATCAATTGATGTGTAGTTAATACCAGATGAACATAAGGCTCTACTTTGCATAAACCAACCAAATCGTTCTGGTGGTAAGTTGTTTTTGTATATGTACTTAGCAATCTTTTGTAATCCAACTTTTAATTCATTTAAACAAATTTGTAATTCAAACTCATTAAGAGTTGAGTATAGATCTGGTGTTGGAAAATAGTTGGCATCCATCTCAATAACATCTCTGAATGCTTCGTATATGTATTTAAAGTTATTAGCTGTGATCACACTCTTAATATTAACATTTAACCCAGCTTCTTTAGCTGCGAGGTAGTTTGCTTTAATTAGCTCAGTGCTTGAATTGCCTTTTTTATCAGGCCTTGTAATGTCATTAACAGCCTTACCATCATATGATATTTGAAACTTCAATCTATCCTTCCCGAGTCTTTCTTGGAAGTCTAATAGCTCAGCCATATACTTCTTTAAATATACACCATTAGTATAAAAGAAGAAGTTGATGTTCTTATCATGTGCAAACCTATTCATTACACCTTTACACCAATCAAAGTTTACAAATGGTTCACCACCCCAAAAGTAAATATCCTTATGGGGATCTTTAATCTTCGCCATATAGTTAGTGATATCATCTAATGTAATAGATGTGTTCTCTTCGAATTCTGTTGATAGTCCACACTCAAATCCCTCTGAGCAATAGGTACAAGCTAAATTACACGTGCTCGTTACATTTATGTCTATAACCATCATTCACTTCCAATGTCTTTCTTAATAATTTAATATCATATTCATCAACTAAGGCTTTAGTATCCTTTGGAAAACATGCACCGCCAAAGCCACGTTTGCCATCCGGTCCTGGAACATCAAAGTGATGTGTTCCCATCCAAGGGTGTTGCTTTAATATCCCTGTTACTTCTTTCCAATTGTCCTTACCTACAACATCATACATCTCATTCATAAAGGTTACCTTCATTGCATAAAACGTATTCATCATATATTTAATATAACTTGCATTTTCAATAGAGGTAAGGAATACTTTATCAGTTTTTACAATAGAGTACTTAGTATATATATCTAATAATTCTTGTGCTTTATCTCCGCCAATAATTAACATTGGAGGATTAATGAAGTCTTCGAGATTGGTTCGTTCCGTTAAGAACTCTGGATTATATAATACATCGTATGGTATTAAGTGATGGGGAAGGATAGTTGATTTAACAACCACTAACCCGTTATAATCAGAGTCACCAATAACATGCAATACATCTTTTAGTATTGAGTAGTTTGAGTTATCATCTGGTGTTGGTACCGCTACAAAGATAGCAGATGGATTTGCATTGCAAACGTCTGCGATAGATGTGCCGTTATAAGCTGGATCGCTTATAATGTGAGTTGTATTAGGGAAGCCGTGTTCAACAGCTTTCCCTACCATTCCGTAACCAATAATTCCTATCATAATATATCTCTTGTTTTAGACATATCAGCACACGTATACTTTTGATAGTTCTGTTTAATATTTAATGGCATTGGTATATAGTTCAATTCAGTTCCTGGGTATTCTTTTTGAATCTCCTTTGCCACATCCAAGAATGATTTAGCAACTCCCGTACCCATATTGAATACCCCTGAAATATTCTTATCTAAAAATTGCATATGCATATCAATTACATCCGAGACAGGAATGAAATCTCTTAAGAATTTACTACTACCTTTAAATAAAGTAATTGTCTTTGACCCCTTAGCCTCCTCAGAGAACTTATGATATGGACTAGCCATATTACCCTTATGATCTTCATGCGGGCCATATACATTAAAGTACCTAAATCCCTGGACAATGATATCGCTTGGATTCTGTTCAATGTATCTTTCCATCAAGTACTTACTCCATGAATACGGAGAACCTGGGTTAGGTGTATTAGCTTCTACAAATGAATCTGTTGTTCCATATACAGAAGCAGATGAAGCCCATTGCAAGTTAACGTTATGCTTAACACATTCATCATATAACTTTAAACTGAATTCATAGTTATTAACCATAACCTCTTCAATGCCACCAGTGGTCGCAGACACCGCACCCAAGTGTATAACCCAATCTAAACCTCTTATATTAGGGAACTCGTCGTCGATCTCGTGAAATGATAAAACGTGCTTACCACTCAATGCCTTAACTATATTCTGTCCAATGAAACCTTTATAACCTGTAATTAATATCTTCATTCGAATATCCACTCCGCTTTATCATCAACCCAAACATCATAGCTCGGCTTAATGTTCATAATCAATTCATCATACTTACAACCCCAATCTTTCAGTTGTTTCTTAGTAATCTCTGTGCAGTCAACTCCACTTCCCATACCTCTGGCCGTCATATAAACAATGGTATTACCTTTATCAAATAGCATATTAACCTTATGGATTCTGTCCATGTATGGTTTAGCTAAATGATACTCAGCACTTGACTTTTGCTGTGTACATATAGTGCCATCAATATCTACAATATATTTCATGCTTGACTGTCTCCTGGCATAACCCTATAGTTATCTTCAATTGAATCTGGTGTAGAAACTTCCATAATAGATCCCTTTCCAATACAAATTAATCTGTGTGGTAACAGCGGCGGATTATGCCACACATCACCTTCAGCTAAGTTTTCAGTATATATCTTTGCATCATTAGTGTCGATCCACTCAACTTCAAATTTACCCGACATGATATACCACGTCTCTTCTTTTTCTCTATGAAAATGCATAGAGAATCTAGCACCTGTATTAAAGTTTAATAGCTTACCACAATATTTGTCATTAGTAACCCAGATATTTTCTGAACCCCAGCCTTTATCAATTAATCCTTTAAGCTTCATATATCTCCTCCAGCGACGGGGCATACACACCTAATTCTTTAACAGTTATCGAAGACGCCTTTATAGCATGTTCGATGGCTAAACCCATATCATTAGTAATACCATATACAACGGCTAACGTAGATATAAATGTATCACCAGCACCCGTAACATCATTAACTGGAATAGAAGGTACATTATATTCTATATTATTGTATATTACACCCTTCGAAGACCTAGTTATAATGATATTATCGGTCTTTTCCTTCAACGATTCATATTCTAGCTCATTAATCTTAATAAATGCTTTAGAATAGTTAGTAACGTCAGTCTTCTTGGTATCTAAAAACACTGGACATGTTGCAGTGTCTAGAATGCACATAATTGTATCGTTACTAATATACCCCTTCTCATAATCAGAGATGATGATCACGTCATAATCTAAATTATCAATTGATATGATAGGCTCGGCAATAACATCATGATCCATTCTAAGAATCTGCTGGCCAGACGCAGCATCAATCAATCGAGTTTTAATCGATTTTTCTTTAGGAAGGATTGATGTTACGTTGACTCCAAGTCTCTCAAGATTGGTTTTAACGTTAGAAGCCATACCGAATTTCTCAACAGAATCTGTTGGTTTAAATATGGGAACGGGTGCTTCAGGACTTATGCGATTAACATTACCAAATTGGTATATGTCTATGCAGCTATCACCTATCAGTAAAACGTTTAATTGTTCTACTTGTTGACTCGTTATTTGTTCTATCATAATATATAATCTCTTTAGCAAATTGAGAACCTACTATAGGTTTCCCTTTCCAATCGGAACCAACTATCATTATGTCTGGTTGGTATTCCTTAATTATATTTATAAGGTCTAAATCTGAGTCAAATATGGCAACTTGATCGACCGGCTTTAATTCAGACATTAACGATGATCTGTTTATCTCATCGTTGAATGGCCTTAACGGACCTTTCTTTTCAGTGATACGACGATCAGAATCTACAGCAACTAGTAGATGATCACCTAAAGACTTAGCATATCTAAGTAACTCTAAGTGACCAACATGTAGTATATCAAAAGAACCGTTAACGAATACTTTAAGCTCTGTCATTGTGAGGAATGTGAACCATCATCTCTAACTTGGGAAAGTACATGTAGTCAATCCCCGAGTTATATAAGGTTCTCATTGCATCATCAATAGTTTCCACTAAAGGTTCACCGCCAAGGTTAAACGAGGTATTGAATAAAGCAGGTACACCTGTTTGAGATTTAAACTCATTGATTAGGTTATACCAGTGTTCATTCTGTTCCTTAGTCACAGTTTGAATACGACATGTACCATCAACATGAATAACAGCTGGGATCTTTTCAGCAACACCTGGCATACAATTAACTGCATACATCATTGAAGGTGAATCTTCCATGCCTCTTAAATCAAACCATTCATGAACATCTTCTTGTAATACGGAAGCAGCAAAAGGTCTAAAGTACTCACGCTTCTTGATTAGATTAACGAAGTCTTTACCATCTTTCATAGTAGCATCAAACATAAGAGATCTATTACCTAAAGCCCTTGGGCCATTCTCACATCGTTCTTGATATAAAGCAACGATATTCTTATCTCTAATCATATCAATAACATCTTTATATGATACATTCTTAGTGATAGTGCCATCGTACTTATCAAGCAATGAAGTAACAGCGTCTTCGTTGATATCTTGAATAGGGCCTAAGTATAAACCTTCGTCTTTCGGTCTGACTGCTTTACCTGGGTTCTTATCATGGTAATGGCCTAGTGCCGCACCAATCGCTGTACCTGCATCGTTAGAGATTGGCTCCACGTATAAGTTGATCCCACGTTTGTTTAGTTCAGTGAGGTAATAATAATTGGCAACACAGTTTAATCCATATCCACCAGATAATACTACGTTCTTAGAACCTGACATCTCAGAAGCCTTAATGATTAATTGTAATACTGCCTTTTGAGTATCAACCTGAACTCTATATGCTAAATCACGACGATTATCTAACAGCGTTAAATCACTATCTTCATTTTCACCATGCTCATCTAAATACGGGAAGTCTAATGTATTAACTTTAGCACCTGATGGGATAGTTGGTATAATCATTGACCGATCAATAAACCCGTTTTTCACTAGTGATTGTAACCCATCTTTACGTTTACCGTATGGAAATAAGCCCATAGTCTTACCAGCTTCAATAGCCGCCCAACCGCAATATTCAGTCACGGCTTCATACGCTTTAACTAAGCCCGGCTTTTCTGAAATGACAAACTTGCAATCACCATCCACAAACCTTCTTGTTTCTAATGGCCCATTAGTACCAAAGTTCTTATATAGTGGGTTAACGCCTTTAACATAATCACATTTGAAAATAGACTCAAATTCCCATATACCAGCATTAAGCCCTTCAATAAATAATTCAGATCCTGCGCCGTCAACTACTAAAGCTGCGGCCTCATCAAAGCCCGATCTATAGAATGCCGCATTGGCATGTTGCATGTGATGTTGTTCGTCTACCATAGCTACTTGAGATGTATCTTCTATTAGCCCTATCTTTCTGGCAAGTCCTATATACACATCTTCACCGGTATAATCTAGCGTAGCTTTACTGGGTTGCGTGTGTGATATAATCATCATATCAATTTTATCAGTATAATCTAGTACCTTTATTATAGATGCTAGCGGTGCACCGTCATATTTCATCCGAGTTAATCTTTCTTCCTCAATAGCAAACACAATCTCACCGTCTTTCAACAAACATGCACCCGCATTATGCCCTCGCGCAATCCCTAAAATATATCCAGTTTTCTTATGATTCACAAGAACCCCCCGAACAACATGAAGATTCGCTAGCATTTGGTTGGATATATTTAGCCACCGCACCTTTCACTATACCCGTTACTTTATATACAGCATTGACGAATTCCTTTTCTTGCTCCGATGTCATCTGCATCAATCGTTCGTTGTTGCGGTCGATGGCATCATCTTTAGTAATTCTAATAGGAGAATATCTACGCTTATCTTTACCATAATCAAACACTTTAAAATGTTCTGCATTGGGGTAACTAACGTTTATAGGTGATGTTCCGCCAGTCCCTACAACAGCTGGGATATCTAAAGCATACGCGGCATGTTGTCCGAGTGAATCACAACCTATGAAACCATCAGCAGAATTAATAATACCAAACCATTGACGAATTCCCAATTTACCCGGGAATGATACGCCCATTTCATTAGCATATTCAAGTGGTATTTCACCCATATAAAATAGAGCAAAGTCTTCATGTAGATGTTCTAAGATGTTCTGGAGGTTGTTATATTTAAACGATCTGCCTGAATTGTCCCAATAAAATCCACCCTCTTTCTTGGCTGATTGACCGAACGGCTGTAATACTAATACTTTAGTCTTCTTATGACGTTTCTTAATATCTTCAATGACAGTAGCACCCATTGCAGTTTCTTCGTCAGAGAGCCCAATGTTAATTTTAAGAGGGGTTGGTGATATATCACCATTAATTAGAATATCAAATGCATCTATGATGGAGCACTGTTGTGTATAATATTCATTTACGTAATATGGTTCTAAATCGATAATCTCACGATCTACAAGATAGTCTTCAAATAACCTATTATGCATTGGATCAAAAGATCTTTCGAATAATTCAGTGCCGATGAAAATCTCTTCTCGCCTAGCACAAATTATAATAAAATCTTTATCAGTTTTTAAACGTCTCTCTAAAGCAGGCACTGCGCATAGCACTCTACCAGCTCCACCATTGATCATATATGCCTTCTTCAAAGGCTTCTTTACTTCTTTTTTCTTACTCATTTCATTTTCTCCTTTAGTAACTCATAAGTAGTTACTGATTTAACATAATAAAAAAGGTGCCGTTAAGCACCTTTTGGTTTAACTTATAGTATATATACTAATTTTTTGGGGCATCTTCTTTGATAGCAGTAATGCTATCTAAATATCCATCAGCTTCATCACCTAACTCAATACCATTATCGCCGTCTTTAATCGACTTAAGGGCTTTGTAAATGGAATCCAACTGTTCGCTGTGTTCAGGATAGCTTTGTGTTCTAGTATATTCATGGGGATGAACATACTCAACACCAGCAATTTCACAAGCCACTGGGCTAACCCTTACATAATCGTCCACATCCATTTCATACGTCAATACAGTCAGCCACTCCTCTTCGGTCTCTACTATTTTGTTTTCTCCAGGTACTGGTAGTGGTGGGAACTCATCCGCTGGAATATCAGATCCAGGATTTCTAGATGCGTACTGTAATCTATAAAACGCATCTTTACTCATAATTGTATTTGCCATTATCTATTCTCCTATTTCTTATATTTTGGATCGATACAATGCTTAGTATTATCATTGCTATGATCAAATAATTGCTTCTTAATTTTAGATCCGTTAAGGGATTCCTCACCTGAATGGTAATCACCCTCTACATCAGCAAACCTTTCTTTTTTGAAATTATCATTGTATCCATAAATTTCAACAGTTGAGGCACCGTAAGCTGTAGTAACTTCAGACGGGTTAGTATACCAAACACCCCTAAGGCACTTAGCGCTAGTACAACAACACGCTTCACCATAACCGTGATATTTCCAGGTGTTTCTATCGCAACCACTTGTTCTAGTGTGGTTTAAAAAGAATCCCATACCATCACATTCGAAGCTACTAGGTCGCGCCATGATCTCAGTATCCCATGCCCAGCCGCATTGAGTACACGCGGTTTCATGACCCGAAGAACAACCATTAATCCATGGAATATTATTGCCACAGGAAAAACAGCTGCGGCTGCACTCATTCCAGTATCTTCCGCAAAAGCTTGTAGAACAACTTATGTGCTCGCCGTGCTCACAATTTGTGTTACAAGCTGCACCCTGTCCGCCGAAATATAAATTCAGCGATGAACAGTAGTTTTCGTAACAGGTAGTAGCACCCTTAATTAAGTACCGGTCATATACACCTTGGCACTCTTCAGGAATCATTAAGAATCCTGACCAACCACATGCACCACCATAACACGTTTGAGTGGTACAGCATGCTTGATCACGAACACCTTCGCCTTCAGCACTATCGTGTCGAGCTAATAGTTTCCATATGCCCTGGCCAGCAGATTCTTCGTTTAATAAGTTTTCGTTAACATTTCTTCCGTAATTAGGTCTTTCGATTTTCGAAATGCCATTAGGATTATTTTTCTTCATTCCCATTATCTATTCTCCAATTAAACTTTAAATTCTAAGCCAGTAATGTATGAAGTATGTGTTACATCTTCAGCGCGAGTTAAAAAACCAGTAAATGAACAACGGTCACCATACTCATAGTAGTAAGACCAAGCATGTCCGTCAACCGTCTCGTTAGTCATTCTGTTTGGTGTGCGTGGCGTAGTACCATCTACTTCAAACTCATTCAAGTCAAAAGTCATAACTCTATCGCTCTGCTCACCGAAACAAACAACATAACCAGGAGCTACTTCAGCAGCTCTTGTGCCATATTCTGTTGATGAAGAAGATCCCTCACCAATATTTGTAAGTTCACCAGTATCAAGATTTAAGTATGTCCAAGCGCCAGAACCAATTTCAACTAAGTAATTGCCACCAGTACGCGTTTTTACAATACATGCACCATCAGAATAACTACTAACACTTAAACCACTTAAAAGAACACCAGAACCCGTAATATATTCTTCACCGTTGTTAAACTGCTCACAATACCATTGACCACTTGAGTTTTGTTGAGTTTTATCTAAATGAATAACTGAGAATGTAGATGATCCGCCTTCTTGTTTACAAAAAAGCTTACCGTAACCAGCCGCCTTGTCATCGTAGTATAAAAAGTATGACCCTTGGTTGTCTTGCTGGCCCGTGTAATTTTGATTGTATGTGTGCATTTCCGTGCGGTGTAGAGATTTAGGATTAAATCTCTGGAATGTACTGTTGGCGCCAGAATAACAACCCCATACGTAACCGCCACCAGCTGTTAAGCCGTGTGCCATGTTACATTGACCTCTGTTGCGAAGTGCCTGACCCGTAGCAGTATATGATGCTAAGTAACCATCGCTCCAATTTCTAAAGTGTCTAACTTTACCATCAACTAGCATTGAAGCTGCGTTATCAGATACATGGTTACGTGAACTTATTCGACGAGGACCATAGTTTCCATCCTCACCGTATCCATCAATACCGTTTGCTGTAACAACCTCAAGACCACCTACAGAAGGACCCGATGTGCTAACAAAGTGCATACCATCAAAACGTGGCTTATCACCTACAACCGTAACAGTTAGTGTACTGTTAACGTCCATCAAGATATTACCTTCAAGCACTAAATCATCTTCATCATGCTCTCCTTGAGTAATGATCGAATCATTTATCTTTAGTATAGCAGATTTACCAATACCCATTAATGAAATATCTTGAAGTTCATACTGTGTATTTGCGTCTGTAGTCAATAAAGTAACTACTTCGTTTGGTTGGCTAGTTACTTCGCCTGTTTGTGCTAGAACCTTACGAGTACCACTATTATTGATTACTCTATTTAAGGTATTTGCTGTTAAAATGTCTGACATTTTATTTTATCTCCTA
>Ga0209046_1000365_pt1 | contig 26705 bp, 32 predicted proteins | sample SaaInlV_200m_DNA_5_FD_184669 | JGI IMG/M metagenome (GOLD analysis project Ga0209046, IMG submission 184669) | Marine microbial communities from expanding oxygen minimum zones in the Saanich Inlet - Saanich Inlet SI073_LV_150m_DNA (SPAdes) (version 2) | ecosystem: Environmental > Aquatic >... | reverse complement strand
CTTGTGCTGCTACCATTTCATTATAAGCTGCTATTACTTCTGGTGTGTGTACCGCATTGCAGATAGCAATGGTTTCAGCAGGTTCACCTGTTGTGTCATCACCTGGTGCGATTACGTGTCTGTGGAAGTTCTTACCACCAACCATTACACCATCATCTTCTACCCAAGTAGCTTCACGACACTGTACCATCTTGTGTTCACCAACTACTTCTACTTTATCTACTACTGTTTTCTTTACTAAAGCCATCTTATATCTCCTTAAACGTGTTGAGCTGAGTAGCCTCTATGTTTTCACCCAGTTTTTATTGAAGTGTGTAGGTTAGCTTTATCTAACCCATACCTGCGACAGAAGTCTGCCATATTCTTGTACTACATACTTTCCGTATCTATCACCTGATATGTCTTTGGTTCGCCTCCCTCGTGTTACTACTGTTTTTGTTAGAGCCATTATGGTTCTCCTATGTTGTTGTTAAATGTCCATTCCTAAATCCATTAGGAATAATTAAGCCACTTGATAATGACCAAAGAAAGTAATTAGGTCTTGGTTAGTTCCACTTGTTTGTAAATCAGTATGGTACAAATTGGTTCTACCTTTTTGTGGGTTTGTACTACTGGCAGCCGTCAGAATATCAGCAGTATCTCCTCCATAACGCATAAACATACTAACAGGGTGGAGGTCTGACCAACTTTCAGCCTGTGAAACTGAAAGAGCATATCTTGGTGTTCCTCCACCCGAAGATGATTCTGCTGAAAACGGAAATCCTTTGATTAGTAAACTACCACTACCAGCAGATGACATACCATCGTGTCTAATACCACCAGAGATAAATACTTGTTTTCCTATTTTTACATAAGTTCCAAACACAACATTATCATAAGTAACTCCAGATGGGTCAGTCGTAGAGCATCCGTATTCTGGAGTCCAAGTACCCTCCTCATAGTCATCTAAGACCTCAGAAGTCATACCTGCTGCGTTACCATCTGCAGAGAAGTCAATACCTTTGCCAGATGTTCCTATTACTAGGTTGCCAGTGTTTACTTTTACGTTGCCTGTTGAGTCTATACGCATACGTTCTGATCCAGCATTTGTATGGAACATAAGATTGCGAGAGCCATCGTAACTGATACCCCCATCAAAAGCATCTGAATTATTAGCGTTATCTCTTGAAAATGCGTACCAGCCTAAGCCTGTACCAACATAGTTAGCAATACCACCTGCTGTACCGTTGCCCACTACGAGGTTATTAGCATTAGCGTGGTTATTTGAAGGCGAATTATTACCAATACCTACATTCTCACTAGCATCAATAGTAATAGCTGTACTCGTAGCGTTATCATCAATACCTGTTGAGGTGAAGTCATCACAAGTAACACTACCAGTAACATCAACACCAGTAGAGGTTGTGGCTAGTTTCTCGTTATCGTTGTGATATAAAGTAACGGCTCCATCAATTCTACATTTCAAATAAACTTCGGTATTACCATTTCTTGATAAAAATATGTCGTTGTCTGCTTTTATGTATAAAGAACCTGTGCCTGCGTCTTGGATATAACTGTTAGCACCATCGTGATATATCTGTAAATCATCACCAGCACCAAACTTAGCCTTGACGTTATCACCTAGTGATACATCGCCAGTCATAGTACCACCAGCTAGAGGTAATACACTAGCCTCTTTAGCTAATGGAATACCACCAGCTGTTGAACCATCGTGTACTACGACAGTATCCTTAGTTGTATCTACAGTAACTTCTCTTACTGCTCCTGTAAATGTACTATGTTCTGAGGTAGTACCGCCTCTAAGTTGAACTTGAGTTGCCATAATTCTATCCTTTCTTTAATTTATCTACCGTTTCACTGATTGAACCATTATCTCGTTCTTGTATTCCTAAGATAATCTCTTCCAGCTTCTTAACCCGTAAACGTAACTTCTTAAATTCTGCGTTTACCCTGTACTCGTATTCTAATACGCTCTTTGAGTTTTCAGACTTCACCGTCCTTATAATGAACCATAATCAGTAGAGCTAGACAATGAGTCTGCTACTGAGCCATAATTAAATATACCATCAATCACACCTGTATTAATATTAGATGCAACTAGGTTGATGTTAGCAATGTTAGTAGCACAAGTATCCATATCAGCTGTACTTCCAGCTACTGCGGTTACGTTAGTCGATACCCCAGCCACTGTAGTGATGTTAGTATTATTACCAGCTACTGTGTTAATGTTAGCTGTATTACCTGCTGTTGTGGTTACATCTGATGCAATACCTGCTACTGTATTAACATTAGCAATATTATTACCTACGTTATCTACATTAGTAATGGCAGTAGCTACAGTATCAATCTCTGAGACAGCTTCATTTAAATCATCTGCTGCTGTTTCAATCTCACTGATAGCTTCGTTTAAATCATCTGCCACCTTAATGACATCTGCAATGTTAGTAGCTACTGTAGATACATCTGCAATGTTAGTAGATACAATACCAATGTCTGTAGCATCGGCTGCCACTGCTGTGACATCTGCTGAGATACCAGCGACTGTGGTTACATTAGAGCTTACGCCTGCAACGGTAGTTACATTAGCATCAATACCTGCTACTGTGTTAATGTTAGTCGCATTACTCACTACTGCATTAATATTAGAAGCGTTAGATACCGCTGAGTTAATATTGGTAGTGTTGTCTGCTACAGTTGTTACATCACTAGAGATACCTGCAACAGTATCCATATCATCAATGATTGCTGTTACAGCTAGTGTATTCATATCAGACACCGCATCCGCAGTACCTAAACGTCCTACTTCTGTAGCTTTACCAGCTACTGTAGTTACATCAGTATTAATGCCTGCAACAGTCGTGATGTTAGCTTCGTTACCTACAGCTGTAGTAATATCAGTAGAGATACCCGCTAAGGTGTTCATATTAGTTACGTTACCAGCAGTACCCAAGGTGTTCATATCAGATACTACATCTGCTGTACCTAGAGTATTAAGGTCTGTTACTGCATCAGCAGTACCTAGTCTACCAATCTCTGTAGCTTTAGCTGCTACTGTACCAATATCAGTGGAGTCTGCAGCCACCGAGGCTACATCTGAGCTTATACCTGCCACTGTGGTTACGTTAGAACTAATGCCAGCTACTGTTGTAGTGTTAGCCGAGATACCTGCGACTGTGGTTATGCTTGCATTAATGCCAGCTACTGTGTCCACATTGGCCTTGTTTAAAGCTACATTGTTTACATTAGTAATATCAGTAGCCACTGTGTTTATTTTATCTAAATCGTTTGATATAGTTAGAATTGCTGAATCAAAATATGAGCCGTAAGTAGGCATATCAGCCAACATAGGACCAAGGATGTTATTACGAATCCACTCATAATCCTCAAGCCCAGTGATAAATCTAAGGACATCTATTGTGTCACTTATGTCAATATCACCATCGTTGTCAATATCACCACGCTGATAGCCATCAACAGTAGAGGTTATTAAATCATATAGAACTTGGTCAACAGGTGCGGTAGCTACAATAATAGCCAGCATTTCATCTTTAACAGCTGTTAAAGCAGCATCCGTGTAACCAGAACTGAACCCTCTATCTATATCATCACCTAGAATAGTAATCCTAGCATCGTTGTCTGCGACTGTAGTTACGTTGGCTGAAATACCAGCTGTTGTAGTTACATTAGCACTGATTCCAGCTACTGTTTGAATAGCATCAGTTGCATCAGTACCATCTTCAATATCTGCTAGAGTTGCAATATCTGCTGTAATGTTAGCTAATGATTGTGTGTCTGCAATAGTAGGGCCAGCTTCTGGATCACCTGTAGTTGCATTGAAACCTAGAACCGTACCAGCACGTGTTGCTTTGGCAGGAAGTGTTAAATCACCATATTCATCAAACTGATCTACTTTAAGTGTGTTGTTATTAACCTGATCCTCATTTTGTTGAGACATCATGGTTAGCTTGTCTAGGTCATCGTTCAATGTTGTCGCTAGTAAATCACCGTTCACTTGGTAATCTGAAGTTCTAGCAATAGGCACGTCTCTATAAACCGTAACAATATCACCTGTCGTAGCACCTGTGACTAGAGTAACTATGCCGCCATTGTCTGTGCCTGCACCTGAAACTGTGTAATCAGTAGTTAATGTTTTAAGTGTTGATCCAATATATACTTTTAAATCCGCATCTACAAAGATAGGAAAGGCATACGTAAAGTCTGTCTGACCACTTGTCGCTGTATATTGGTTTCTTGGTGTTAAGTCACCAACTATTAAATCTGCCATATCTTAATATCCCTGTAGTAATTCTTCTAGTGGCTTGCCTGTCTTTGCTTCCACTTTTAATTGTTTTTGGTAATCCCATTCAGCAGCCAATGCTTCGTTCTCATCTAGTAGTGTTGCCTTTGCGCCATCTCTAAACGCATTTACGATAGTAGTAATAAGCATTGATCTACCACCATCTGGGCCTTCACTAGCATCTTGATACATATCACTAGCCATCATGCCTTGTAAATACTTATGTAAGTTCAAGTCTTTGGTCTTGCCAGTCTTGAGGTTAGTATAAGGCATTTTCAGCTCTTTACCTGCTAAAACAACATATCTATCATATTCGTCTGCGTTAAGCTCAATAGAGAAGTTACCAGTGCCAATACTTCTTCTAGGCATGGTTACGTTTATTTCATTCTCTACGATTTGGTCATCTACATAATCAAACTTACGTGTAGATGAATAGATAGGTGATACAAAGTCTAAGCCTAGACCACCCTGTAATACAATAGGCTCACCATATAGGTTACGTCTAGGTGGTAATGAATCAGATAGTCCAGGTGTTCTTGAGATAATCAAGTCCATAGCTGAATAAGTAGCTCTCATCATAGGGTCAAACTCTCTCTCGATACCTGCCACTAATGATGTCATTGGTGTAAATGATGCTGCTTGTCTTTGGAAGAATCTCTCAGCATAGCGATCTGGGTCTGATAATACATTCATCGCATCGGATAAACCTCTAAGATATGTTCTAGAAGTTAAGTTCTTAGCTAATGCAATTGTGGACATTGTGGCTATATCTAAAGCATCTTGATCGTCTTCAGCATATTTAATAACTTCTGTTAAGTCTGCTGATAAACCAAGGAACATGCCCAATGGATCAAGTCTATTAAATGAATAATACTTATCGCCCACCTTCATTGAATAAGGCTGCCATCCTTGTCTGCGTAAAGCATCTCTCTGTGCTTTATTCTTAGGGCCACCACCAGTGATAACACCGTCTGCTGCCATAGTAGCGCCATAACCTAATACTAACGAACCTAAGCTCATCTTAGATAAGGCCATGTCACGTCTTGCACCACCTGCTTTCATATCTGCTTGGAATGACTTAGCAAAAGGTGCGAAAGGTGAACGTACGCCCACAAACTTAACAATGTTTACTGGTGTTCTAACAAATGGAAGGATCAGTTTAAGAGCAGGATGAGAGTTAGCTAATTGCTGTACCTTCTGTCCTGACTCGCCCAATGGGTTTGTAAATGTCTGTACTCGTGCAACATCTGATGCTGCCAAGTGAATCTCTTCTGTAGGATTATTAACGATCTCTACAATGCGCTTACCTAGGTCTTCGCCTTCTAAGCCTTCGCTTGTTGCCTTTCTGTAAGCTAGAGCATTCAATTCCATTCGGTAGCCAATAGACTTGAAGAACTCATCTTCAGCACCAAGGAATCTACCTGGCATTCTAATCATGTTTCCTAGTAGATCAACACCCTTAGATAAATAACCCTCAGTGTTGATGCCCACGTTCTGAGCTGTGATAGCTCTATACTTACGAGCCTCTAATTTCATTGCAGGATCTGAAGGCTCACCAGTCTTTAGAGTCTTCCAAAACATTCTTAGACCATCACGAGTACCTTGCATCAATCCAAATACCTGGCCTACTGCCTCTTGGATCTCTACACCTTTCTCTGATCTTAGAATCTTAGAGAAGCCAGATGCTAACATACGCTCTGGGATAGACCATGTGGCCACCATAGCATTAGATGTTACGTTCACCATGTGAGTAGCTGGACTAGATAATAGACCATTGATCCAGTATTCAAGGATAAAGTCACCTGTAGTGGCTGAATTTGCCTCTTTAGCACGTTTAGTTACTTCAGCTAAGTCATCGCCAGCCTCTTCAATATACTCTGCTAATTTGTACAATGTGTCATCACCACCAGAGCGCTCAAATGTCTCTTGTAGTTGTGATCTAAATACTGCTGTCTTATCACCAGTCTGCATACCTGCTTGTACTGGAATTCTAAATGCGTTTAGTGAACGTCCAGCCTCTGCTGACATTCCTGCTACTGATTGTTGAATAGCAACGTGTGTTGATACCGACTGTCTGAATGCTAGTTTCTCTGCTGTAGTGGCTTCGCCATCTAATACATTCTTAGCTAATTTCTGTAGTCTTGATGCTGAATCAGTTAAAGCAATTCTAGCGCCTGTTACTCTAGCAGGTGTCACACCATCACCAAGCTTAAAGCCTAGGATGTCTTCCAACTCTACTTTCTGAGCATCAACAACTGTTTGATCTTGTGATACAACACCACCACGAGCTTTAATAAACTGATCTTCCTGTGCGCCTATGTTGTCAATGACAGCTAAGACTTCATCAGGCTCTTTAATATTATCAAAATTAATGTTACGTGCGCCTGGAGTAGCAGCTGAAGGAAGCCCCATCTCAATATCTTTTTGCGCAGTGATTGCTTCGGCTTGTGCGACTTCATCAATAGGTTGTATGGTTGGAGTTTCTATAGGTGCTTCTACAGGTGTAACTTCTGTAGGTGTTACCGCTACAGGTTCTGTAACCGCTACAGGCTTTACTTCTGGAGTGGCTGTCTTTAATGCGGCCTCTTGTGCTTCAGTCTTTAATTGACCAGTAGCACCAGCTTCTACAATATCTTCAGTTCTCTTAGCGCCTGCTTTTATGTATGCCTTGCTTATTTCTGCTAGAGGAGTACCCATTACCAAATCCTTTTGATTAATTGGTTTGAGTGTCCTGCAAGGGTCAAACGGCTTTCTTTTATTTTAACTAAAGTAAGCGCGCCTGTGTAGTCTTTTATTAACATTATTTATTTACCTTTGTTTCCATTACTGTGTGCCTTCTTCCAAATGTCGTCTAACTGACCTAACCCTAATGATTCATTACCTTTTTTTGCTTTATATTTAAAGGTACCACCCAACTCCGTCTCTTCTAGCCAATCAAATTTTCTAAAGAAATCATCGTTTGTTACTTTGTAAATAACTATGTCTTGAGATGTTGTATCGGCAAATTTTTTCATTGCTTCCATAAACTTTGTTCCCAATCCTTTGTTCTTGCCTGAGACTGCTATGTTTGGCAAAAATATTACATCGTTTCCACCTATGTCTCTTTCAACACTTATGTGAAAGTAAACATCGTTTCCATCTACAGATATTCTACTTCCACGGTCTCCAATACTATTAGCAATGCCTTCAGGCACTTCAACATTTCCTGAGTATTCTCCACCAAGGTCTTTGGCAATAGAACTTCTAATAGCGTGCTTTTGGGTACTCTGCCTTTTAAACACTTTTGTAACAAACTCATTACTATCGCTATACTCCAAAGCCTCTTTTTCTAGCTCTTGCATAACGTCTAGTGTTTTGTCAGGCTTGGCCTCTGGTTCGTTGTTTACTTTGCTTTTTTTTGGCTCATTAGAGATGATATTGGTGTCTTCCACATCAAAGATATTAAGCTCTCCCTTGCGTCTATTGCCTTTGATACCATGCTTTAATAATAACTTTTGAGCGCCTTCAGTGCCAAGCTCTGCTTTAAGAGTAGGATAAACATCAATGCCACCATCTTCTAGGTCTAACGGGAAGTCAACTTCCTTTTCAATATTTTTAAATGCTTTAGTGACAAAGTCTGATTGGCCACCATCACCCCAGTTAATAGACTTTTCTATAATGTCACCTGGTACTTCGATTTTTACTAATGTCTCACCTGGCCATTTATTAGCATCACCTTCATCTAGGAATACATAGTTACCTTTGTCTAATGTGGCATTGCGTTGTTTAGTAGGATCTAGTTTATCATAACCGCCTGTAGTTGAACTACGGTAAACAGTTATAGGGTTTTCTCCTACATTGCTATCTACTTTTCCATAACCAGGGCCATATAAATAGCTCTTGCTCTTAGTAGTAATAACATCTTCTCTTTGTACGTCACCCCAGCTACTTGTCTTTGCAGACGTTGTATAAGGTGCTTGCTCTACTCTTTCTGTAGCGCTCATCATTCTTCTGGCTTGAGCATTTCTAGCTTGCCACTCACCCTGAAGTTGCTCGTATATCTGATGTCTTCTTTTCTTTTTCTCTAATTGAGTTCCGCTGCTAAAATAAGACTTCTCAACCTTCTGAATCAGGCTTTCAATCTTACGATATTCCTGTGCATCTTTCACATTCTCGTTTAGCTTTCTTTCAATAGCTTTAACTTTATCTTTTTGCTTCATGCCATCAACAGACTTGATCATGTTAATCATGTCGTAATTACGCTCAATGTCTCTAGACTCAATAGCAATATCAATCAGATCATCTACTTCATCCTGCATCTTGTCTCTATAGAATGCGCCCACGTTCTTTAAATATTCGTTGTGTTCTTCTTTCTTATAAGGCTTAGGTCTTGGTCCAAACTTCTTGGTTATCTCATCACTGTGTGTGTACCAAAGATCTGTATTGTAGAAGTGTCTAGCTATACCTGTAACACTATCTCTCTTTGAAAGCTCATCCCAGTAATCAACCTGCTTTAGTTTATTGGCATAAGAGTATGCCTTCATGTCTTCTTTGTATTGCTCTTTGTTTTTAGCGAATACTTCCTTATCTTTCCATAAAGACTGTTTTAATCTTCTTATCCACTGCTCACTAGCAGAACCACCGTTCATCCAGTTTTCTTTGTCTTGAATTGCGTGCTGAATCTCGTGAACCAATGAAGATAGGCTACTGTCTGTAAGTCCTTTCACTGGATCAACATATATTTGAATTTGCTGACTGATGGAGTTATATGAAGCGCCCTCACCAAGTCGACTCATTGACTCACCTTGGGTGTTAGTCAGGCCATCAAGTACCTGTAAGTCCATATCTCTAAGATAAGGGTATTGTTTGTAAAGCTGTTCGTGATCTAAAACCTCACCTAGTTTAGTATCGTATAAGCGCTCGCCTGAGCCAACATTAGTTGTTCTTATGATGTCATCTAAGCCGTCAGCACGATCATCAAGATACTTATCTAGCTCAACCTTTTCAAATCGCATAACCTCATTATTAGCATCAAGGTTATTAATGGCTGCCGCTGAATCGTCAATCTCAAATGCGTAGTTTCCATCTGGTAATTTATGCCATCCAGTCTTTTCCCAAACTTTACTTTCTAGATATGGAGACCACCTTTCACCTTCAAGCATAGCCTTAGCCTGCTCTAAACCTTCAGGTGGTTGTACTGCTGATCCACCAGCAAATATATCCTTCTGTGGCAGATCAATACCAAACTTCTTCATCACACCAGGCACTAGGTTAGGATCTGAATCCTGTAATAAGTCCTTAGCATTGTTCTTGGCCCATCTCAATCCACCGATCAAGGTAGGAATAGCGAAACCAATACCTGCACCTTCTAATACTTGTTTACCTCTAGCTTGTAGTCTCTCTAAAGCATCAGCATCTTCGCCCACCTTAGAATCAAGGAACTGAGTTAGCGCATTATCCATGTCTAGCTCTCTTAGTAGAGTAGCCACGTTACCGCCAGTAGGATCAAATGTAGCATCTGCTAATCCACCAGCCATCATTTGTTTGAATATAGTTGCGCCTTTACCAATACCACCTGCTGCGCCAAATATTGACATGAACTGTGATAGACCTCTAACAACGCCTTCTGTAGTAGAGTCTGGGTTTGATTCAAGTATCTGTGGAATCTTTAACCAGTCTTCTTCTTTGAAGTCACCACCAAGAGCATTAACAACATCACGAGATAGATCAACCATCCCTTGTGGTGCGTCATGTAATGCGCCTTCAGTCATACCACGTAAGATAGGATTCTCTTCACCTGCGCCTTTAACAAACGGTGCAGCAAATGGCCACGCTATCTTTTGTGCTTCAGCAGGTAGCATATCCCATGCGTCTTGTAATAGAGGCTTATCTACTTCAGGTTGAATAGGCTCTTGTACAACAGGCTCTTGAGCATCTAAAGCATAGATCTGAGTTAAAGCATCTACCTCTGGCTCACGAACAGTCTTGCCCATGATTGAAGATGGTAACTCTTCTTGCTCATCCACCTCTTCAACTACTTGCTGTGCTTTGTAGTCATTGAAGTATTTCATAGCAGGTGAAGTCTGAATAGCTCTATCTTCCAGTCTATCCTTGAATCCACCCATCATATCATCTGATACATCGCCTTTTGGTTTGTCGTTTAAATAGATTGTTGCTTCTAGCATTACTTTCTACCTTCCCTTAACTTATAGGCTTTCATGTACTCATCGATCGCCTCGAATTGCTCTAGGTATTCAGCCTTTGTAATCTGTTTAGACTCTAGCAAGATAGCCAACATATCCTTAGATACATCAGGCTCTGGTGCGTCTGCGGAGCCTGACCAGTTGCTACTCCAGCTTACTTTAGGCTTGGCAGATTCAGACGTACGCTTGTACTTAGACTTAATAGCATCCACTTCATCAAGGAAGTTCTGATCTGGACGTAATGTCTTTTTCAGTTCGTAGATCTCTCTGATTGCTCTATTGATATTCTTAGACTCGTTAGGCAAGAATGCAGCTAATGGACCAGTAGTTCTAAACTCAGTCTTAACCTCGTTAATAGCCATCTGATAGTCTTCATCCTTAGTAACATCTTTCAGTCCACCATCTCTTAGAGTAGCAAGCATTTGTTTCTGTGTTGCTGGTGTAATCTGATTGTTATCTACTGCTTGTCTGATCTGATCATAAACTGCAAACTGATCTGCTGTTGGATCAAATAACGTATCCCATAATCCAGATACGATATTATCATCTTCACTGTATAAGCCACCACTTTGCACCATCTTCAATAATGAATCATGTTGCTTAGTAGTAATCTTGTCTTCTTCTAACCATGACTGGAGGTTTGCCTTATCAATATTCTCAGGATCATCTGCAATCTGACCTTGGATATTAGAATAGAAGAACTCTTGGCCTTCTAACTTATCCGCAGCTATTGCATTTTGAACACGATCTTGTTGACCTTGATAACCGTTAAGCATAGACATCATGTCTTTAAACGTAGCATTCTTGTCTTCATCACTCATAGAGATCTTAACCTCTGGGAATAATGCTTGTAATTGTGGTCTAGAGCTAAAGAATTTGCTCGGATCAGCGTTAAAGTCCTGAATGGTTTGCCATCCTTTGCCTTCTTCCATATTAGCCGTTAATTCGGCCATTGCTGCCTTCTTATAGAATCGACCTAATAGTGCTTGCTCTTGCTTAAATGCAGCATCACCTGTCTTACCAAGTTCTAATAGACCATCGATCTTATTAGCAAACATGTCTCTTTGGGTCTGGAAGATAGGAGACACACTATCAATGTAGCCATCTCTGAACTCTGGTTGTTGATGCCAAGTGTTAATAGTTGAATCAATCAAATGTTCTGTATCTACAGCATGAATCTCTAAAGAATCCTCTGCCGATTGAAGCTGTCTAGCACTTCTAAGATTAATGTGGTTTTGGAATACCTTCTGGCCATACTGAACAGCCTTATCATCAATCATCTTGCCTGCAGCATCCTTGATATTAGGATCTTCAATGCCAGCTAATGTGCCTTTCTTATAAGCAGTAACAAAACGCTCGTAATGCTCGTAGTCATTCTCACGATCAATAGCAACCTTACCTAGGTTAGTAATGATGTCTGACTCCATGCCTTCTACATACTCTTTTACTTCTGCGTTGTATGCCTTCTTCTGTGCCTTATCAACTTGTAATAAAGTCTGAGAGAAATTAGTCATTGTATTAGATAGAGATTCCCAGGCATTAGCCTCACTCATATCTACTTGTCCAACTCTTCTACCTTGTTGGAATGTGTACTGTTGGAAATCAGCCATTATAAACCTGCCTTATAACTAGCCAAACCACCACCAGCTTTAATCCATCCAGCTGTTTGAGCTGCACTACCTGCTGACTGTAATTTCTGTATCTCACGACCAGTAGACGATATATCTGCACCACGCTCTAATTCATAACCCAGTCTAGACTGTTGTGCAATAGTTGCAGCTGATCCTGAAGTAGCTGAAACACCTCTACCTGCCCAGTAAGATCTTTGGCTTGCCTGCGCTCTTCTTAAATTCTGTAATCTTGTTAGCTCTCTATCCTTTGCTGCTTGCTCAGTAGCTCTAGCTTGTTGTTCAAAAGCTGACTTCTGTGCTTGTCCTGATTGAATAGCGCCTAGTGCGCCCACACCTGCTGAGATACCACCCCATGTTGCTGCCGTCATCCCTAAGAATGTTGGTGCTGCTACTGTCGATACCGCTGCTGCTGTTCCTGCTGCTGTTCCTGCTGCTGCTAATGGTGCTAAAAATGCCATAATTATCCGCCTTGTGCCTGGATCTCTAACGTCAAACCAAGTAGGGTCATCGGTGTAGGATCTGATTGTGTTACTGTTACTTGTGTTGTTTTAGAATATCCCAACATAGGTACTGTCTTCATACCTGTGAATCCTGTTGGAGTTGAGTTTAAAACACCTACGCCAAAGCCTTTATCTGTCACTGCCTTGCCGTTTATTTTAATACCGTTTGCTTGATATAGTTGAGCTGATACACGTAATATTCTACGCTTAGTAGCATTGATAGGACCAGATCCAAACGTAATATTAACAGGCATAGTCTTAACTTCTAGCTCGTAGTTCATGCCTACTTCAATGTTAGTAGCTGTACGTGCTAATGTAATAGATCCTGATGCTGGTGTAGCATTGTCCATCACTGAACTATCTGCTCTCACTCTACACTCTTGACCGTTCAAATGATCTAAGCCTGTAACTGTTGCTGATGCTGGACTATTAACCACATGCACTGCTGAGTCTGTATAAGTATTATTATCAAGCGCTTCAATTGTATAGATAGTAGAGCCGTTCATAGTTCGCTTCACATGGAAGTACACCACATCTTCTACTACTGCAACGTCTTTGATATCGCCATCTGTAGTAAACCTGGTCCAAGCTGTTACTGATTCTGCTCTATTAGTAATAAACACAGCTACTGTACCATCTGCATTAACGATATATAAGTAGTTTCCTTCGTTATCAACATCACCAGTTTGTGCTGCCATAGATACAGGTGAATTAATAAGATGAGGGGCAAGCAAATTCACCTCTGTGGAGACATACGAGTTTTCGGTATAAGTAAATAAATACTCACGAACCTGCTTGCCGTTCCTTTGAATAAACATTGTAGCGCCATCTACGTTAATAGGTGGTACAGCCTTGAGAACTCCGAATCTTGTCTGACGTAACACGCCCACTGATGCAGGCTTGATAGGACGATCTGGAATAAAGAACTCACCACCAGACGTAAAGATCTGTAAATGTCTTCCCGATACTAGATGGTAGATCGCATTAACCTGGTCTGTGTCCATCGTAATGTCAATTGAATCTGTTGCATCACCAAAGCCACGATCAAAGTTAAAGAAGTCACCTGTCACTGATCCCCATAATGTCTGAGGGCGTGCAGTTGAATTAGATAACCATAGTCTTGATTCATGGAATGTTACTGAGCCAGGGTAGCCATGTGTTGCTGTCCATACTGGCTCTTCTAGTGAAGCATCAACACCACTAATGGTATTCGTGTTTGTAAATTCTTGTAATACTGTGCCTGTGAGTGTTTGTGCGCCTGATGTAGTGTCAACTGATGTAATTCTAACAACACCTGCGTTTCCTTCAAACATACCACCTACATGTTCTGTTGTTACAGGATTATGGCCAGCATCTAATGAGATAGTAATAACATCGCCCACAACCTTAGCTGATGCAGGTGTAGTAAATGTAGCACCATCATAATCCCTATTAAAGTCATGGGTTGGATAGTAAGTAAACGTCATTGAACTAATAGTCCAGTCTGTATCTGTAGCACCACGCACAATCTTTCTAGGTACATAGTCGTTATGACAGATAATCAAAGTGTCAGCACTCTGAGTCCAGTTGATCTCTTTAATCTCAGATATGCTATAAGGCACTGTTAGATAATCATAAACAGTTCCGTTGATATTAGTCTGTAATACGCCATCTTTATAGATGTACATCTTAGAATCAACGAACACCAAAAGATATGTCTGCGTAACATTGAACTCAAACCTAACTAGACGTACTGATGACTCTGTAACTGTATCAATATACTTCATACCAGGTCTGCGCTTAACGCCACCTTGGCCTAGGCAAATAACATTAGTTAATGTTTCAGCACCTTTAGTATAACTCTCAGTATCAATCCTTGCTGCTAGTCTTGGATCAAGCTCTCCAGCAATGAATGATGCTTGAGATGCAATTGCTTTAGCCATTAGTACCTCGAATTAATTAATCTAGATCCCTCTAAGGCTGGTGGGCCAATTGATGGTGTAGATTGTGAATCAATAGTCTTAGATCTTTGTAATTGTTTTTCTGCCAGTCCTGCGTAGTAGTCACCACGAGTAGCAGACTCAGTAATAGGAATAGCAAATACTGATGCTAGTCTTAATTCTAATAGCTGTGTGAAGTAAGCAGGAAGGAATGACTCATCAGGTTTGTATGTGTAATCAAGAACCATCGTTGTATTATCTGAATATAGCTTATCAGCATAGATCTGGTAATTATCGTTACCTTCGTCTATGTGTTGAGCTACTAAGAAGTCAGCAGGTAATTGATATGCGTACTTCCACTGATTAACTGGTGCTGCTGTTAGTCTTGATAATGTAGCTTTAGTAGAAGCAAAGCGCCAAGGATGAAGTGTTAATAGACTCTCAAATGTTGAAGAGTATAGGTTGGCTGCAATAAGCGCTGCTACTGTGTCTTCGGTAAATGAAGCAATTGGGCTTTCACCGATTAACAATAAAGCATTTGATGCAATGTCAATATCTGTATAGTTTTTAACTGCTGACATGTTCTCTTCCTAAATTATTTTAAGAAAAGCCCCTCGTGAAAAGGGCCAGTCTTAACGCAACTTACGCAGTTTCGTCAATGTCTACTTGTACTGTACCTGTCTTATCAACAACTACCGCACCAGCTTTAACTTTACCTAGTGATAACCAAGAAACCTTCTCAGGTACGTAGTTAACTTCAGTAGAAACATCAATACCTACAGCTAAACCAACAGCTGATTTATGGTACGCCCAACAAGAGCGGATGTTAGAAGCAACAACTAAGCCACCTTCAGAACGAGTTTCGATCATCTTCCACTCGAAGCCCATGAATGTGTTCATTTCACCTGACATCAATACACGTAGTGCGTTGTAATCTTGTGAAGTGATAGTTGTGTTGTTCATCATTGACTCAATTGCAGCAGCAGAACAAACCATAACACGGCCTTCCATCGGAACACCAGCATCATTTAGTTTAGAAGCAGCTTCTGTAATCTTAGCCAAAGTCATGTTAGTACCACCGTTTGCAATAGCAGGCGGTGAAGTAACAGCTTCAAGAGCATCTAATACTAACTGATCAACTCTACGACCTAAAGCACCAGCAATAGTACCTGCTAGTTCTGTACGCTCGTCAAAGTTTACTTCAGCAGCATCAAAGATGTCTGTGTACTCAGGTGCAACGTAGTTAGCAAGAGTACATGCAACTTTAGCATGTGAAACGTCCATTGCTGTAACGTCTGATTGAGTAGTACCACGAGCAGCAGCTGTGCCTTTGCCCATAGTACGGAAGTTATGTGTATCACCTACTACGCCTGTACGAACTCGTACTGTATCACGTAATTTACCTGCGCCTTGAAAGGCATGTTTTACTTCTGCGTCAAACTGTGCTGATGCCGAAGAACTTAAATTAACTGACATGTTAATCTCCTATGAATAAAAAAATTATCTTACTTTCTCGATTCAAAGTGGCCATATATGGGTTCGAATCTAGCGCTTTAGAGGCGCTTAAACTACTCATACAGGCCGATTAACGGGTATCTGTGGCTTGATTATAACTTAAAGTTAAGTCAAGTATTAATTATTTACTGTCTAATTGTCTTTGCAGGTTCTTTACCGAAGAAGTCATCAAACTTCTGTTTAACTTCATCTCTAAATGCTGCTGATGATTGGTACTTCTCATCCGCCATTAGATCATATAAAGCTTCTTTAGTAACTGAGTTGGCAGGTCTTGCTGTATCAGGTGCTGAAATCTGTGTCTCTCTTGTTAAAGACTTCATTCTTTCTAACAACTTGAAGCCGTCAGCAGTAGTAGCTAAAGATTGTAGTGTCTCAAACTCACCTTGATCTAAAGTACCCTTCGCCCACTGAACAACATCTGTGATTCTTTGGTTAGCATCTGGACCAATCTTCTTCATCTCAGCTTCCATGTCAGGTTGAGAACCCATCATGCCTTCTATATACACACCAAGTAACTCACTATGAGCATCTTGAGATAAGCCTGCTTTCTGCGCCCAGTCATTGAAGTTAGCTAGTAGTGGATCATCTGATGGAATCTCTACCTCTAGTCCTTCAGGAATAACTGTCTCATATCCATCTGATGGCGCACCAGTAAATGAACCTAGTTTAGATTCTAAACCTAAATAAGCCTTTGCCTGTTCTTCTACAGTCTGATATTTACCTGACTTAAACCACTCTGGTGTTTCTCCCTCACCTGCTACACCTTCTGAAAGATACCATGCAGTATCATCAATCGTTGGTTCTGTTGTTTCTGTTGTTGCTTCTGAAGTTGCGTTCGTATCCGCTACTTCACTTGAGGCTACTGCCTCGTCTAGTAATGATTCTTCACTCATTGTTGTCTCCGTTATAAGCTCCGTTTTCTTGTCTCATAATGCAGGACTTAAACATCCGTACCACACTATTTTGACCCTCTCGATAGTATCCTGTACCTTCCACTTGGCCAGGTGTACACACTGCTGCTTTGATGTAACGATCTTCAAGCCACTCAAGAACCTTCTTACCGTCCTTTGATTTGAATAGCTTTGCGATCATCGCATCGAAATCTCTTTGACTCTCTATCATTGACCCTCTACAAGTTGTTGTGCTGCTTCAGGGTTTTGCATTGCTGCTTCTGCCATCTGTTGCTGCTGTTGTGCTTGCTGCATCTGCTGCTTTATCTCAGCTCTTGCTTCTTCATCTCTAATTAATGACTTATCAACACCCAATAGTTTAGCGATATGCTCAGGGAATGCTTCTAGATCTAGTCCGATCTGCATTGCCTCTGGACCAACCATGCCTGCATACTGTACAAACTGTGCAAGCTTATTAACTTCATCCATGTCTTGCTGTTGAGCAAGTGGTGAAATAACTTTAATCTCTACGACTTGACCACCTACCTTAATAGGTGCTACTTTCTTATTGCGTTCTAGGATGTAGTAAGCTCGTTTAATTAGCTTATTAATAAACTCAATCTGTAATCTACCAAATGATGAACCGATGTCTGACATTAACTCTTGTTGTCTAATACTGATCTCAGTTGCTGACTTAGTTGGGCCTGTTACTGCACCTAACTGATCGTGATATAAAGCTTTACGAATAGAGTCTCTTAAATCACCAAGGATTAACTCTGATACGTTGAAGTTGCCACCTGATACTAACGGCTGTAATGAGCCTTGCTGACCAACTGGTACAATCGCACCTGGTGCTACACTGATAGTCCATGGGTTTAATACGCCATCATCTACTGCTGTATATACACCTGCAATTTCTTTCTCGGCATTCTTCAGTACAAACTTAACAACTTCATTAGCTGTCTTAATGTCTGGTAATGCTGTCATGATAGGACCACGACCGTAACGCTCGCCTGCTACCTTAGACCATCTGAACACAATCCAAGGACTCTGCTCAAAGTAATCTTCAAATACAACGTGCTTAGTAGCTGACTCAATTACACAGAATGTATATTGCTTCTCTTTGTCATCCCAGATAGTAGTTTCAATAATGTGAACTAACTCATCTGGCTTCTCTTGCATCATTTTATGTACTGCTTCTGATGCTTTACCTTTAGGCCAGATACGCTCAATGTCTCGTGCTGCTACTGAGTGATCTCTAAATACGTTCTCGACTGTACCACTTGGGCCATCTTCGATAATAAGTTGTTTCAAAGGTACGGCCTTGAATCTTAATAGATCCTCACCTTCACCTTCTTCTAATAGTAATGCGCCTGTACCTACAGCAAGATCAAGGAATGCCTCATTAGCTTCTGTAGCTAAGTTGGAATTGTTGATATACGAGAATAAAGTATCTGTTTCCTTCTCTAGTTGAGCATCAATCTTAGTCTGTTGTTCTTTAGGAACTGCAGTACCTGCTGCCAACTTCGCCCACTTCTTAAAAGGTGGTACTAGTGTTGACTGTAGTCTTGATGCAAATCTCTGAGTAGCAATTAATGCTGTAGAGTCATAGATTCTTGTATTCTTTTTAGCACCAGAGGCATGTTGATTGAACACCTCACGTTGTGGCAGTGCATATTCGTAACACTCTTTCCAGTGTGACTCCCACGAACCTCTATGTGCTTTTGCAGTCTCGTATCTTTTAATGATAGAGCCTACTGCTTGGTTGCTCTTGCTATAGCTTGGCATTGTTTACCCCAGTGTCGTTGACTTTACACCCTTTTCATCGCCTGAAATAAGTAGTGATCTACCCATTCTACGTCTGAAGCCTGCTGATTGTCTTTTCTTTGCTGCAAATTCTTCTTTTCTAGTCTCACGATCTCTTTGCTCTTCAGCTTTCAATTGTGACTCGCTCGGTCCTGGTGCTGATGGTGATAGGAATCCCATGGTTTTCTCTCCGTAAATAGTTATACAATTTCTTAGGTGTTACGATCCAAAAGGCTCTAACCCCTATTAGATGCTTGATTATATTAACACAAGTCATGACTCCGCGGAAAATAAATTTATTCTCTCTACTTTTCCTTACATATAGCACCGTATGGCCTAATTCTAGCATCATTTCTGGTACATTATCCTCATGAGTGTATGGCATAACCTGAACTTCTAGCCATGATCCAAGTGGATCTACTAATATCCAGTTGAATCCATCATAACGAAACGCAAAGCAATGTCTGAAACCCTTTGATGTGAATAGATCCCATATATGCCATCGCCCACCATCCACGAAACACACGAACCAGTCTATTTCATTTTCTACGAGTTCAACCACGATGTATTTGCCATAGGTTGTCTCTTACCTGCTTCTGGTCTATTCTCTCTAAAGGCAATAGCAAAGTATCTAAACGCATCTGCGAAATGTGAACTCCAGTCATGTAATGGATGTGGTTTGTACACACCCTTCTTCTCATCAAACTCTTTGCGGTATCGTCTAAGAGCATTAAGGCCATCTTTAGTGCCTGTCTTCTCAAAATAACACTTAGGTAGTATAGCTCTAGCAGCATGGATGCCATCTTCAACTGATAGTCTTGGTACTACAAGGAAGTTAATGCCTAGCTTACGTGCTGTCTCTAATCTTGATTTACCTGTGCCTAGTTCACGTACTGCAATATCATGTGGTGCGTAGTGTCTTCCCATCACTGCTTGGTTCTTAACTCTCCAATCATGTAGATAGTTGATGTAGAATCCTAGTCCTTCACCTTGATTCTCAAACGCATGAACAATACGTAGCTCCATACCTACTTGCTGAACAAACCATATAGAAGTAGCATCTGCCACACCTAGATCCCAGTAAGTATCAACAGGAATGTTAGGCTCTACAACAAAGTTCATGATCTGACTATCGTCAATAAACTTAGCATAGTATGATCCATCTCTATTAGATAAGACTTCACCTTCCCAGACATGGTTGTATAAGTCTTCATTCTTTTCTTTGAGCTGTAATCTCTCGGCCTCTAACTCTTTAGGAAACCAAGGATTGTCATTGTAATTTACTTTAACAACGTATGAATCACTAGGTGGATGTAGTACAAAGCGATCGTAGGTATTATCCATTTCATCGTTTGGATTGAATGAACACCAGATCTCTGAGCCTTCCTTACGCAGCGTGGGGATCAAAGTTTCCCATGATGTGTGAGTAACTGATTCTGCTTCTTCCACCCAAACTATGTCCAGGCCTTCCATTGATTTAATCTTAGTGATGTTAGAACGCATACCTTCAAAGATAAACCTTGAACCATTAGTACCTAGTATCTGAGTCTTTTGTACATCAAAGTAAGCACCTAAGCCCATGCGCTCAATAGTATCACCTAGTAGTTGTAACACTGAGTCTTGAATAGATCGTTGTATCTCACGAGAGCATAGTATTCTTACTGGTTTTTCCCATGCTTTCTTTACTAGCATTGATGCAATAGTCCAAGACTTACCTGATCCACGCCCACCATAAGCAATCTTATATCTATGTGGCTTTAGGAAAGGTTCAAACTTTCTGGTTACATCTACATTAACCTTCATCGTACTCTTCTACTTCTCCACCATCAATAATGGTTACAATCACTTCATTGTCATTCTGCATTGATCCAGCTAAGTTAATATCTTTAGCATCACCATATCCACGATCCTTTAATACTGCGGGTGCAAACTTATTCAATACAACAGGGTTACGGTCTTCAAATACATGCTTGGCTATCTCATCTTCCCATCTATCTCTTAGTGCTTCTTTAGCCTGATCTACCGCCTCTGCGAAGTTGTCGGATGTGTTTAACCACTCATAATACGTTGATCTATGTATATCAGCAGTTCTACAGGCTTTAGAGATATTGCAATAACCAGACACCAAGCCATTGATGAACTTGATCTGTTTATCGCTTAATCCAGCGCCTATCAGTATAGGTAAATCGGTCATCCTATCGCTCCCTCTACGCCTCTGAATGATCCATCGTGCGCATCAAACATAAACGTAACTTCTTGGTTAGTCTTGTCTATACAATCACACACATCTTTGCCGTTCATGCCTCTTTGAAAAAAAGAAACATATGTTGTTACATTGTCACCCTCAATATAAAGCTTACCACTCAAGCCTGCACTAACATTTCCAGGACTTATGGTCTTAGTCATCATTGTTAGAAATTGTTGTAAATCACTCATTGCCTTCTTCCCATTGTTCGTTATAAGGTTTAATTCTGTATTGTTCTGTTTCAATAAACATAGGTACTTCTATGTCTTCCCAGTGTTGAACGCTTCTATCACAACATAACACCTCTAGCTTTTGGATGGTGTAGCCTTCAGCGAATGCGTGTATTACTTCTGCCCATTTGTGTGCTGTCATCTTTTTTCCTTTTTTGCTTCTCTTGCTTTCTCAGCTAACTTCTTGAATCTCTTTTGTCTTTCCCAATAGTCTTCAGGTATCTCTTTCAATTGACTCACACCTTAATTCCCATAGACTTCCACCATAGGTCTTCGGGTCTTGGCAGTATTATTCCAAACTCAGCTACAAATCTATCTACTTCTTCTAGGTAATCCTTCATCTCTGCTACCTTTAACTTCTTAGTTTCTATTGCTCTACTTGTTATATTACCATCTAAATCTGTAGAATCAACCGTTCCTAGTAGTTTCCTAACGAGCTTATCGTGCATATCGTCTTTACTATGCCCTATCTCGTCACCTATAATTTTATTCCACATCCACAGTAATTTGTTTTGAGCGCCACTTCTAGTTAATACATCTCTCTCTATAGAAATAATAGCCTTCTCGTCTTCAGGGAACTGACTAAAGTGACTTACTATCATTGATTCGATAATATGTCTCTTCTCTTTCTTGCGTTCAATTACTCGCTTCACATCAACCCCTTCTCAACTAAGATAGTTTGAGTCCTAACCATGCCGAATAAATGACTCAATAATAAATACTCTCTTTCGTGAATAGACTGCTTACGACCATCAAGAACGTCATGACAATTAGCACAACAGTAAGCACCATGAATATCTAGTACCTTGCCACCCATGCCACCACCGTTTAAATGTGCAAAGACAACTGTTTCATTATTAGGACCACCATAACAACCTTCTAAGCGAATAGTACATGCTTGGTTTCGTGCTGATTTAGTTATCTTTGACATTAGTGCAATTCAATCCTGTGGTATTTTTCTTTTGCATTTAGGTACGCCTTTCTCGCTTCTCTCTCGTTATCATAACTGCCAAGACTTGTCTTTTTTCCATTGAGTTTTATTTCCGCTTTAAACTTATTAGTAGGCTTATTCCAATAGTATCCTTTTGCATTAGGTCTATTAAAACTATTCTCTTGGTTTGTAACAAGTCTTAAATTGCCAATACTATTGTCATCCTTGTTTCCGTTGATATGGTCAACACATAAATCTTTATCTATTTCACCATTATGGTATATCCAAATCATACGATGAGCAAAATACCTAGTGCCATTGACACTAATTACTATATAGCCATTATCATTAAGACAGCCTGCAACATCGCCAACCTTTACACGGTTACTTCTGCTGACTTTACGAATCAAATTACCATCTTTGTATTCAAATAATTCTTTTAATAAGTCTTTTGTCATTTCCTATTGACCCCTCGCTGATTTAGTTATCTTACTCATAGTACGTTTATCTGCCAATCAATACAAGCCTCAATAACATCTGCCACTGAGTACACTACTTTGACTTCTCCTCCTGCCTCTTCAAGTCTTCCTATCATCTCTTTCTGAGCAGGGCTTAATCTACCTTTGCCACCTAATACAGTCTTTGGTCGTTTAACCTCTAAGAAGAATGCCTGGCCTTCATGAATAATACAAATATCTGGCACTCCAGCCTTTACACCTTCAGCCTTTAGTTTCTTCGCAGTGATTAAGTTTCTCTTGCCACCGTTGGGAATTGCAAAATACATGACATTGCGTACATCTAGATAGTGACATATTGCCTTCTGAATTTGATGCTCTTGATCGTTCATATCCCTGCCTTTGCTCGTTTTCTTAGTATTTTCGCTTCATAGTTTGCTAATAGAACATGTAGCATTTCCATTTGGTGACGAATCTCCCCACCATCAAACTCAATATATTGGCGGTTGTACATTCTATAAGTTTGAGGCTCAAATTCATAGTCGTATTCTTCACACGCTTTTTTGTGCTTTGCTTGTTGTTCATTAAACTCTTCTAAAGTCTCGTGTTTAGAACCATGTTTTTGAGGTTTGAGTCGTGATTCTGAAATATTAATCCACTCTTCAAACAGGTCTTTTACAATGTCATATTCGCTTCTAGTCATTTCTTTGCTTCTCTTAGTAAGTTATTACAAATATCAATAGCACTATCACAAATATGTTTCTTTACGTCTTCGTCATCAATACGCCTAATCTGTTCTAGTAGCTCTTTGATACCTGTCATTGCTTGTTTACATTGAGCTGGTGTGTGCTTAACTATCATTTCTTCCCCGATTGTGATGAAGGCTTAGTATCTTTACTCGTACAGTAAGGACATCTACCACTTTTAGTTCTATGTTCTATTGAGTTACTTCGTGTATATCTTTGTAAGCATTTATTACATGAATAGTCATATAGCATTAGAGGTCTCGTTCTCCAAGGTTATCGTCTTTATTGTAGTAATGACTCAAAGCATAAATAACCAAGTGAATATCTGGCTTACCATGTTTAATCCTAGACCAAAGTGCAGGGTAAGTAATGCCTAGAATTGCAGCAACTTCCTTTTGAGTAAGACCCATCTTTCTAATCTCTCTCTTAATATCGTTATATTGTATTATCATAAGTGAACATTATATCAAGTAAACAACACACAGTTACTTATAATATTTATTATTTATTCATGGAACAGAGTTGAGGTTGTAATAGAGATAAGTGTTATAAAAGTAGAACCTTAGTGAATGAATATCTTTGCAACTCTTAAACTAATCGCCTAAAGAACAGGCTCAAGTCACGAGATTGCTCAACATTGTGCAAATAATTAAATCAGTCAGTAGAAGTTAGTTTATAATTATTCCACGTTCAAAAGAAAACCCCCAAAAGACTAGAATCGATTGAGGGTTAGAATTAGGTGTTAGAGCCACCTTGGATACTATTATATCATAGTAATCATATTGGTCAACACACTGCAATGGTGTTTAATTTTAGATTTGACCTTAACTCAAAGAAGCAATAGAAATATAAATCCAAGCAATGACTGCCCACTTGTCAACTTGGTCACCGTGGTAAGTTTTAAGAACCACCGATATGAACTCAAGGTTTTGTTAGTTAGAGTTTGTTGGCTTGGAATGAAATGACCAAGAAGATAGAGGGTTTAAGACCAAGCATCTTAGGCTCAATAACTAATACTCTTAGACCGTGACTATGGTTTATGTGGTGGCTTAACCCAACAATGGGCGCTTTACCACAAGAGTAGATGTGGGGTAGCTGTATCTAAAATAAAGGGATAAACAAAACATGAATAAAGATCTACTAAATAAACTTTTCGGCTACATGAAAGGCAAGTTGATTCGTAAAGTTAAAACAGCGAACTGTGTAGCGATTGGTGATGTTGCAGGCTATCTTCATCATGATGGTTATATTATGGTGAGTATTAATAATAAACCTCAACTAGCACATCGAATGATTTGGATTATGTTCAACGGTGGAATTGATGAGAATTTACAAATAGACCACATTAACGGTGTTCGTGATGATAACCGTATTGAAAATCTTAGACTTGTAACCCACCAAGAAAATCAATGGAATCACACAAAAGCCAAAGGTTTTTATTGGCATAAAAAAAGGGAAAAATATTGTGCAAGAATAAGAGTAGCTCAAAAACAGATCGACTTAGGTTGTTATGACAATGAAGAGGATGCTCACAATGCTTATTTGAATGCTAAAAATGAGTATCACACACCCAGGTTGTAGAAGTGGGCTTGCTATGTCTAAAATAAAGGTAAAGAAATGAAGCAAAAACAACATTGGTGTAATAAAGATATTGTTCTTTTAAATCAATTAATTGTTGATCCTGAAAAGCATAATGTTCATCCGCAGCATAAATTGGAACTAAGACGTATAGGTAATAATATCCTTAAAGAGCGCTATGTTGATAGGCGGCTTATGCAAATATTTATGAAGTATAAATAAATATTATATAAAATACTTTACATTGTATAAAAGGTTCTATATAATGGAGGTACTTTAAACAAAACGGAGATACAAAAATGAGACAAGAAATCAAACAAGCATTTAAAAACGAAACTATTGAGAATGTTCAAGCGTGGGATATGGATTCTGGGAATGTACATTTCCTATCGCAAGAATTTGATATGTTTGTTGTAGAAACTGAAATGGGCAGAAAGGCATTTAAAACTTTCGATGGCGCTTTTAATAGATTCACGACAATTTCAAAAGGCATGGATATTGAGGTTATTTTGGAAAACTTTGACCATGTTGATATTGATACATTTTTAATGGAGGTAGCGTAATGGACACAATGACTACTACCGATTACCAAATCGAAGAGGATTACCAAACGAACTACGAAGCAAACAAGATGGACGCAAAGATAGAGTTCTATGAAGCAATCGAACCTATCAAGCAGAAGTTTGAACACTTATTAAATGACGATGCTCTTGGTGATACACCTTACTCAACCTACGCTTTGTTTGTTAAGTCTGTTGAGAAGATGAAGGAGATGGCATTGTTCGACTTTATTGACGCAGACGACAACATTATCGAGTATGACCTTACTAATGATTTAAGGATGATTCTTCTTGATGAATACGGATGGGAGATTTAAGATGGGATATTTCAGCGACCTAGATATTGATGAGCAAGAACATAACGCTCACATACAAGACCAAGAGCCTGACTTCATGTCATACGCCCACAAGGTGATGGCTTCAAAAGAGTTTGAACAAGACATGATCGAAGTTGACCAAGACCAGGGTTATGACGAGTATAAAGAAACTAGGGCGGGGCTATTATGATAAAAGAAAAAAGACAAATAGTTGAGGCCATCTTAAAAAGAAACATACCCAGTAGAGATTCGGACAACGTGTTATTAGCTGAAGTTTGGCGTGATGAATACGCATTAAAGTCATTAGATGATGATGGTTATATTGCGTTTTTAGTCAGTTTACATCTTGGTCAGCTATCAACACCAGAAAGCATTACAAGAGTTAGGCGTAAGCTGCAAGAAACGAACCCGTTGTTACGGGGCGATAAGTATAAGAAACGACACAGCCTGCAAGAAACTGTTAAGGAAGAATTGAGGGGATGGAATGATTAAGATTACAGACAACTTTATAGTAATGTTCTCAATGGCTATGGTAACTGTAGCTTTGATATTACAAACTGCCAACGGCTTCTTTGGAGCTGATGTTGGTGAGACACTCATAGGCTTGATGGTTCTGTTTCAAGGATGGGTTTTATATTTAATTTTAGGAGAAGATAATGAGTAACGTATTTAAAGAATTAAGTAAAGTAAATGTTAATGAGCATACAGAAGCTAAAGGTAAGTTCACATACTTATCATGGGCTTGGGCTTGGTCTGAAGTAAAGAAGAAGTTTCCAGAAGCTACATACACTGTATATGAAAACAAAGATGATTTACTTTATCACACTGATGGCAAGACTTGTTGGGTTAAGACAGGTGTAACTATTGAAGGAATGGAACACATTGAGTATTTGCCTGTATTGG
>Ga0209046_1000297_pt1 | contig 30843 bp, 38 predicted proteins | sample SaaInlV_200m_DNA_5_FD_184669 | JGI IMG/M metagenome (GOLD analysis project Ga0209046, IMG submission 184669) | Marine microbial communities from expanding oxygen minimum zones in the Saanich Inlet - Saanich Inlet SI073_LV_150m_DNA (SPAdes) (version 2) | ecosystem: Environmental > Aquatic >... | reverse complement strand
ATATTAAACTCTGACGGTTTGTTAGCGGTTGAGCTTTTTGCGGTCATAGTTTTGTTTTTTGGAAAAAACTTTAAATGTTTTATTATGTTTTTAGCAGGAGATGGATCCTGCATCTGCACTAAAAATATGACAAACACGCCAAGGAAAATTATTAGTAAAATCAGCATAAATCTTCGTAAATAGTTAGGCCCGGAAGACTTATCTTTGTTACTTTTGTCTGTGGATGTATTTCGCAATTTAGAGGAAGACTTTGTTTCTGCCTTCATTTCCGCTGAAATAATCGGTTCAGGGAAATAAGGTTGTAACTCCTGCATTAGCTGATCATTACGTTGCTGAACCAGTTTTACTCTTTCAATTAACTCAAATCCGTGTGTTTTAAGATATATTTTACGCAGTTCTTCCACAAGAAATTTTACCCCAGGATGCGTCTCATCATTTAAGTCTTCCGCATCCTGCATGGTTCCATCCCGAAAACGCTGGCACTGGTGCAGGACTTCTATTTCAAGTGCTTTTGAACTGATTCGCAGAGCATGCCAGCGGTCACGCGAAAACATTGGCGGTGACATCGGCGGTTCAATTTCCTTGTCTGCAGTATTGTTTTCTTGGAAAGTCTCTGCTGGTGATTTGGCAGGTTTTTGCTTGTTTCTGAGTAACAGCTTTTTTTTAGTTTGGAACTGCTGCCAATCCTTTTTGTAGTCCGACCACGCACTTTTGAAAGTGCTCCAGTTTTGGCGTAACTCCTGATTGTGCTCAAATAATTTATTGAATAATGGTGCAAGCTCAGGAAAAGAGAGTGGATCTTTTTTACGCACGAGGCTGGATAACTTACGCAACTTCTCCATTTGCTGCTCAAGTTGTTTAGCCTCATTTTCAATATGTGCCCACTCAGCATTTGTCAACGGACGTTTCCAATGTTCGACAACCGGAAATATGAGTAATTCCATCCTGATCGTGTCGACACAAATTCGGTTCAGATCTATGCTGAGTGAACTTGGTACATGCGCCTGAATCTGCTGCCGTAATGCTTGCCAGGCCTGTTTTGTTCTTGAGGATTTGTGCTCCGGATTAGTAAGCAACATAAAATCCTCAAAATGGTCTCCGGAAATCGGAATGATACTGGTTGTGTCCATGAATATAAAATGCGAAAAAACTAGCTGGAGAATATTACAAAGAGCTTTGCAAAACTCGTACTTTAATTTAACCCACAAGCAAAGCTGGAACTGTGCCGCGGGCATTTGTGTTTGACTTAAACACTCATTTCCAGTAATATAATTCAATCAGTACTAATTTGGTGCGGTTTCTTTAGGGACTGTTCAGATGCTTACTGAAATAAACAAATTGTGTTTTCACTCACGTTTCAGATAATCTTCAAATTTTTAAACGATCAATCGGTGTAAGGTTATGCAATTCAAAGTAATTTCTCCCAATGTGGAAAGCACCGGAAGTGCCGGAACTGATCCACAATCTCAGATTGAGCAAATGCTCAGCGGCAACCCTGTATTTTTATTTATGAAAGGCACACCGGAATCCCCTCAGTGTGGTTTTTCCGGAAAAGTCACAAATATTTTAAATTCATGGAAAGTCCCTTTTAAATCATTCAACGTGCTCTCTGATGAAGGTATTCGGCAGGGAATCAAGGATTACGCAAACTGGCAGACGATCCCTCAACTTTACATCAACAAAGAATTTGTCGGTGGTTCAGATGTTATTGAAGAAATGTCAAATAACGGTGAACTAGGAGAATTGCTGAATGAAGCATTTCCGGAGATGAAAATCACACCGCCTCCACCTCCTGCAGAAGTGCGGGAAGTAGCAGCTCTGGAAGCATCAGTGATTTTGAAGGAAAATCCTGATATTCGGATTTTGGATGTACGTACACCTCAGGAGCGGGAAGCTGCTTGCCTGGAAAATTCCGTCCTGCTTGATCAGGAACTGGTAGAGGAAATGCTGGACACATGGGATCAAGATACAGCAATGATGTTTATTTGCCATGTTGGTGAACGCAGCCGGCAGGCCGCACAGTATTTTGCTGCTCAGGGCTTCCAACAAGTGTATAATATTTCTGACGGCATACATGGTTGGTCAAGTAGTGTTGATTCTGCTATCCCTCATTATCAGTCTAGTTAATTATTATTCTGAGAGAACAATATGATTACGGAAACAGAAAATGTGCTTCCTGAAGTCATTCTTACTGAACGGGCAGCACAGGTTTTTAAAGAAGCATGTGAAGCAGAAGGTTCAAGTTTGGAAGACACTTTTTTACGCATCGGTGCACGTCCAGGAGGATGTTCCGGTTGGAAATATGAACTGGAATCCAGTACCCGCGAAGAGGTAGGTCCAAATGACGTACAAATTCTTTCTAAGAAAGTTTCAGTTGTCGTTGACCGTGAAGCACTTACTGATATTTTAGGACCGTTAAAGATTGATTTTTCAGACAAAAATCTGGTTGAACAGGGTTTTGTCTTTGAGCAGTTGAAAACTGGTCATCAATGCGGTTGCGGGGAATCTTTCACTCCCGTAAAAGATTTGAAAAGCGGCAAAAGTAATGGTCCAATTTCTTGAATGGCTGGCCGGAGCAACCTGCTTCGGACTGTTTGTTTACAAATGGATCATCATCGCCGCAGTGGTTATGACATGGGTCAGCGCTGATCCGCACAATCAGATTGTGCAGTGGATAGGGAGAGTTACACGCCCCTTATGGGTTTGGTGCGAACAGCGGATGCCGGTCATGATGGCTCATTTCAGCTCCTATGCCTCAATTCTGGTGGTGATATTTGCCCAGATAGTCATTCCGGCAGAGATACGTTCACTGAGCTTGTTTATTCAGGGACAGTCAGACGCAGCCGGTTTACTGCTGCAGAGCGGAGGTCACTTGCTGCAGGGTACAAGTATAGTAGTGCAAAGCTTGTTGTTTTTTTGTATGTTTGTGCTGATTGCCTGGTTTATCCTGGGATTAGTGAATCCGTCTTTAAATAATCCGCTGGTGCGGATCATTCATGTTCTTGCCGATCCTCTGATTACTCCACTGCAGCGTTATCTTCCCAGAACACGTACCGACTGGTCTCCTTTGGTAGGAGTCATCTTATTTTATTTGATCAGTTCAGCTATAATTAATCCAATAGCATTTTACGGCAGCACGCTGTCTTTCCCAGTCTCTATCTGCATTTATTAACGTGATGCTCTTTACATTACATGTAGTCGCCATTGGAACCGTGATTGGTGTTACGGCGCATTTTGCTTTTTCTCAGGGTAAAAAAGACGGCCTGCGGATCGCGCGCAGAGAGCAGGAACTTAAAACACAAAAAGAAGACCCAGCTAAAATAGCATCCAATTAGGCTCAGAAAAATTTCTGAATCTTAAATATTTTCCAAACGTACTCGTATTGACTCTGCATGGGAAAATAATTCTTCTTCCTCAGCAAAACGGATGATTTGCTCACCCTGACGCTGCAGCCTCTCTGCAGAATAACTGATGACAGAACTTGTTTTAACAAAATCCTGTACTCCAAGCGGTGATGAAAACTTGGCACAGCCTGAAGTCGGTAAAGTGTGATTGGGACCTGCAAAATAATCTCCAACAGCTTCCGGCGTGTTCGGTCCTAAAAATATTGCACCTGCATTTCGAATACGGTGCAGGTCTTCAAAAGGCTGTTTTGTCAGCACTTCCAAATGTTCCGGTGCAATTTCATTAACTGCTTCAAAAATTTCTTCCAGATCCTGTGCCACAATAATGGCTGAGCGGTTTGCAAAAGATGCCTCAATTATTTCACGTCGTGCTAAAGTTGGGATCAGATTTTTGAGTCGTTTTGCAACATCTTCAGCTTGTTTAGAGGAAGTTGTAACCAGGATAGCCCCTGCGTCAGGATCATGCTCAGCCTGTGATAACAGATCACGAACAAGGTATTCCACAGGAATGTCCTGACGGTCACAGATAATCATAATTTCACTCGGTCCTGCAAATGAATCGATACCGACAGTGCCGTAAACCTGTCGCTTTGCTTCAGCAACATAAGCATTTCCGGGGCCTGTAATTTTGACAACCTGCTGAATCGATTCTGTACCATAAGCCAATGCTCCGATTGACTGCGCACCGCCGACTGCATAAAGCTCTTCAAGTCCCATCAACGCAGCGCTTGCCATCACTAACTTGTGCGGTAATCCGGAAGGTCCTGGTGGCGACACCATCGCTATTCTGGATACTCCTGCAACTTGAGCGGGAATAACGTTCATCAGCAATGTTGAAGGATAAACCGCTCTGCCGCCAGGAATATATATGCCTACACTATCGACAGGCGTAACTTTCCAACCCAATACAGTGCCATCCGGACTAAATTCCAGCTGGCTGTCGGTTTTCTGCTTGTCATGAAAAAACATGATATTATCAGCCGCTTCTTCCAAAATGTGAAAAAGATCATGATCCAGTCCTTCAAGTGCTTTTTCTAGTTCAGACTTTGGTACCAGCCAGGATTCCGGAACTACTGGATCAAAACGTTCTGTATATTCACGCAGGGCCGCATCTCCATTTTTACGCACACTTGCCAGTATTTCCTGAACTGTAGCTGAGACGTCTTTACTTTCTTCTTCATTAAAGGCTTTGGCAAAATCTTCAAATCCTTCAAATATTTTTATTTGCATTGTTTTGTGTTGAATTAATTAGGTTATGATGTGTATTTTTTGTTTGTCCCAGGCAGATTAGTTGCTTCCTATGTTCAACAATTGAACATATAATTCAAATTTCTTTCTGAGTGATAAATCACGCAATTAAGCGGGATGCTTCATTGAATTCTACCGAAACAGTTTTGGAAATACCCGGTTCTTCCATGGTAACTCCATACAAAAGGTCTCCAATTTCCATTGTTTTTTTGTTGTGAGTGATCAGAATGAATTGGGAATCATAAGACAAACTTGTAATTAAGCGGTTGAAACGCACCACATTCACATCATCCAGAGGTGCATCAACTTCATCCAGAAAACAGAACGGGCTTGGTTTAACCAGAAAGATCGCAAAGATCAGTGAAATCGCAGTCAATGCTTTTTCGCCACCGGAAAGTAGATTTATGTTTTGCAGTTTTTTCCCTGGAGGCTGCGCCACTATATCAACTCCTGCGCTTAAGAGATCTTCTGATTCAGTTAAAACCAGCTCAGCCTCTCCTCCTTCAAACAATGTGCTGAAAACCTTTTTAAAATTTTCATTGATCCGCTCATACATTTCCTTGAAACGCCGGCGGGACTCGATGTTGATATCCTTGATTGTTTCTTTCAAATCATCTAATGCTTTATGCAAATCATCTGACTGAGATTTCAAAAAATCAATCCGTTCTGTGAGCGCCGCATATTCTTCTGGAGCAGAAAGGTTTACTGCACCCATTGTATTCAAACGTACTTTTAGTCCCCGTAACTCCTGTCCCATTTTTTTCAGATCTGCAGTTTCAACATCAATTTCTGCGATGATCTCTTCCGGAGTTTTATCTGTAATCTCTGCAATTTGGTTTTCCAACTGTTCTCTTTGAATACGGAATTCAGTCAGTTTTAGTGACTCCTGATGGGAGACACTAACGGAGTTTTCGAGTAAACCCTGCCGTTCCTGAAGTTTTTGAGTAAGCAGAGTCTGCTCTTCACTTTTTTGTTCATGCAGTAGAATTTCCTCATCCAATTCAAGTTTCATGATAGTACGTGACTCCAGCATACCGGCAAAAGACTCATCAATTTCAGTTATCCTCTTCCGACTTTTCTCAAGTCTCAAGTCTGCATCATTACGTGATGTTTCAAGCTGTTCCAGCCGCAAAGTGGTTTCAGCACTTTCACGCCGCAAACGATCCGCTGTTTCCTCAGCATTTTTTTGTTGCTCGGTAATCTCTGTCAAAGAAACTCGATGTGTCAATAAATCCTCTGAACTTGCATCTACGCGGCTTTGCTGCTCGAGGATACGTTCCTGCACTTCAGTAGTTTTTTCTTCCAGTTCAGTACGTTCTTTTTCCAGCGTCTTAATAGCGGTAGTTGCAGTATTTTCTTTCTGACGCGATGTTTCCATTTCGTTCTGGATATTGGCTGAATCTTGAGCAATCTGTGAAACTGTTTGCTGGGTTCGCCGTTCTTCCAACTGATGATGCTCCAGTTCTTTGTTGCAGCTCAATAACTCAAACTCGAGTTTTCGTGTTTCTTCCTCGCTGCTTTCCTGTTCCTGCTTCAAGGTTTCATATTTTTCCCTCAAAGTTTGCTGCTCAGTTTCCAACTTCTTCAGCTTTTTGTTCAATTCCTCTGCATATTTTTCAACATCGACTATTTGCTGCTGACGCTGCAAAAATCCCAGCGATCCGGATTGTACTTTACCGATGCTGACATTGGAATTTGTGAGACGTATCCCGCTCGTCGAGAGCCACTCATAAGGTGCTGTAGGAGCGTTATTTCCGGATTCATTCCAAAAGTTTATTTCATCTTTGAGCAGACTAAAACGTGAAAAAAACTTTTCGCCCCATTCTTTCAAAGGTGCTTTGATCTCAAGAATTTCCGGTAGAGGTGTACCCTTTGTTTTGGAATCCTTTGGTACAGCAACAGGCCGATCCAAGGCTATAAACTTGAGTTGAGCCAGATCGTGCTCAGTACAAAATTTTTCCAATTCAGGAAAATCAGCGGCGTGTTCTATTACCACCCAATCCAATACTTCAGCCATGACCGGAGAAACTGCGGTTAAAATCTCTTCAGAAACAGAAATATAGTCTGCAAGCAAACCTGATACTCCCAGTTTTTTCTTAGTCACCGGATTTTCCTGCATCAACTGCATAAATATTTTTACACTGTCACTAAAACCTTCATACTGAGTTTGAATTTGGTGCAGTGACTCAATGCGTGATTGTGCTGTGCTGTGCTGATAGCGTAGATCTTCAAGTTGTGTTTCTGTTTCTGTTAACTGCGTGTGTTGGGCTGCAAGCCTGCTTTCAAGTTCTGCCAGCTTTACTGACAATTCTTCTTTCTGCAGCCGTATGCTTTCCATACGTTCTTCGCTGTCGGAAACTTGGAGAGTTGCTTCCTGCAGCAGGTTTCTGTGTGACTGTTCCTGGTCCTGAAGTCGCTGCTGCCGTTCTGTGAGATTTTCAAGACGTTCATCAAGGAAACTCTTTTGATTTGTATGATTTGTTAATTCGGTGTGCACTTTCAGTAGTCGTTTCTGCAGTGCCAACGCATCTTCAGAAGCCTGCTGAAGAGCGTTATTTTCTTTAGTCCGGAGCTCCTCAATATTAACCAGTTTAGCCTGTAATTCACCTAAACGTTCTGCCAGTTCCTTGAGTCGTGTTGTTATACCTGCTCTTTCATTTTCGCGTTCACTAAGACGTTGCTGGAGTTCTGCAAGTTCAGTTTCCTGACCCTGCTGCTGTTCACTCACATTTTGCAGATTTTGTTTTTCAAGTTCACGTTGATTTTCTGCTTCCTGAATTTTTTGTTCTTTTTGAAAAAGCTGTTCACGTCGTTCACCAACCTGTGTCCCGCGTTGAACTTGTTCCAACTTCAACCGTTCCATTTCTGTTTCAACAACAGATTTTTCGTTTTGTAGATCTTCCTGCTGCTGTTCGTGTCCCTGCACCAGTTCTTGTGCTTTGTCTTCATTAATTGCTGCCTGATGCAAACCTAACGATAGATGCTGCCGTTCAAGCAGTCCGCACTGTTGCTGAAGATCCAAATATTTTTCTGCCTTTTCAACATGCTCCTTTAAGCCATCTTCCTGCTCAGAGAGTGCTCCCAGCACATCTGTTACCCGGAACAGATTTTGTGTAGTTTCCTCGAGGCGTTTTTCCGCGGTTTCACGTTTGAAACGAAACTTAACAATACCTGCTGCATCGTCAATTAAAGTACGTCGCTCAAGCGGTTTTGAGCTGACAATTTCACCGACACGACCCTGTTCAATAATTGAGTAACCTGTTCCACCGACTCCTGTATCCATGAAAAGTTCCCGCACATCTTTTAAACGCACCGGAGTTTTATTAATCATGTAAACGCTTTCTCCGGAACGGTAAAGCCGGCGCGTCACTGCAATCTCAGTGTAATCTGCATATTGGTGAAGAGTATCACCTTTGGGATTGGAAAATGTCAGGGAGACTTCCGCCATTCCGGACGGTTTGTGGTAGGAACTGCCGGCAAAAATTACATCTTCCATACTGCCGCCACGCAGGTGTTTTACACGCTGCTCACCAAGTACCCAGCGGATTGCATCAACTACATTGCTCTTCCCGCAACCGTTTGGACCAACAACAATCGTAATCCCGTGCTGTTTGAACTGCAGATTGACAGGATGGCAAAATGATTTGAATCCTGAAACTTTTATGTTTTTGATTCGCACAAGTTTTTTACAACATGAACTAGATGTTTGTTTTAAAACAAAATAGCGTACATTAGTTTTTGATCATAAGCTAAAGGGGGTGACTTTTATTTGCCCTGCAATTATGACGGAATTACTAAACTGTGCAACTCTTTACGACAAAGTCTCCAGTCAGGATAGAACTGATCCATCAAGGCTTTGAACCTACTGTTGTGACTGGCTTCAAGCAGATGAACCAATTCATGGACGACGATATATTCCAGACATTCCGGAGACCTTTTTGCCAACTCAAGATTAAAACGGACTCTAGCTGTTTTAGGTGTACAACTGCCCCAGCGGGTTTTCATACTGCGAATGTAAAAACTTGCTACACGAACATTTAAAACATTTTCCCATTTGTTAATCAACGGTGGGATTTGCCGCATTAATTCTCTACGGTACCATTCATTTAAGACTGCACGCCTTTTTTCAATTCCGGCATCCGGAGGCAGATTAAGGATAATTTTCTGATCTCTCAACTCCACAAACGTAGAGTTATTGTTTGTGATGATTTTTAAGGGATAAGCCTGACCGCTGAAGTAATGAGATTCATTTTCAAGAAACTGGACCGGCAATGGTCGCACCTGATTGTGCATCCTTTTACGCTGCTTCCGGATCCATTCAAGTTTAGAAAATGCAAATTTATGGATTTTTTCCTGACTCACATGTAAGGGTGCAGAAATCCGGACTTTCCCGTCAGGAGGGCAGATCCGTAAATTCATATTTTTGATTTTTTTCTGTATTACTTCTGCATCAATATCATCCAGTTTTAGTGTAAATTTCATGCTTTGCGTTTTTTTACGGCCAGCACGTTTTTCAGTCCGGAATGAATCCAGCTTTATGCTTTCCAACATTGTTGCGAGGTTTACTGATTTGAAAGAAAATTTTTTGAACGGCATAACTGCGGATCTTTTTACAGATGTATTCTTTGCGCGTAGGGACTTTGTGAGGTCGATGTTAGTTAAGCAACCTCACATTTCTTAGGCGAGTTACTGGGCCTTAATTATTAACTTTATGCGAGCCTCCGTCTGCTTTATATTTCAGGCAGAGGCTAATTTTATTTCAGCAGGCAGGCCCTTTTTATAATTTAAAAAGGGATATCATCTTTGATAAAATCATCTCCCTGTGGAGCTACGTTAGCTTCAGCGGGTGCAGCTGGAGCAGGATTGGATTGCGGAGCAGACGGTGTTGCTGAATATTCTGTGTTACTGCCGCTGTCAGACATTTTTGGATCAAGAAACTGCATTGTTGTGACGACAACTTCTGTTTTGTAATGCTTCTGCCCCTGTTGATCTTCCCAATCTCTTGTCTGTAAACGTCCTTCAACATAAACTTGTGAACCTTTTTTCAAATAAGACTGTGCCAGGTCAGCAAGTTTACCCCATAACACCAGACTGTGCCATTCGGTACGTTCCTGTTTCCCGCCTTGTTTATCAGTCCAATAATCATTTGTTGCAATGGTCACATTCGCAACTGCGCTGCCGGACTGAGTATAACGGATTTCGGGATCCTGTCCCAATCTACCGATTAACATTACTTTATTAAGGTTTGCCATTTTATCTCCTGTTTTTTAGTTTTAGATATTATCTTCTGTTCTATCTCAAAGGGGCCAATAATGAAAGCGCTTTTTTCAGTCTAAGTTCAAAAGGCTCTTCTAAACTGCCGCAATCACGTAGAACAACAAGGATTTCTTTTTCCGAATATCCAAGATTTTTCAAGGCAGAAAAAACCGTATCAATTTCCATCGACGTTACACTACCTCCTGTTTCAGTACCTGTTTCAAGTCCGCTCTCAAAGCCTGAAATAGGATGACGTTTCAATTGATCTTTTAAATCAAGACACAACTTTGCTGCAGTTTTTTTACCTATTCCGGAAACCTGACTAAAACTCTCTGCATTACCCTGATGGACTGCGCTCACAAGTTGACTTGGAGAAAGTACTGAAATAACCGCCAATCCCAACTTGGGGCCAACTCCGGAAGTTTTGATCAGCATTGTAAACAACTCTTTTTCCGCTAAACTCAGAAAACCGTACAATGACAGATCATCCTCTCTGACATTTGTATAAATATGCAAAGTCAGGAATTCTTCTGGAGAAACCGTTACAGAGAGGTGTTTTGAAACATGAACCGCGTAACCTACACCTCCTGTTGTTTTGAGAACGATTAAATTATCTTCCGAACGTAGGACATGTCCTTCAAGGTAGGCGATCATGAGAGAATCTGCATAATGTGGTTTCCGGTCAGACTGCTTTCAGTTTAAAGTAACTGACTTTTGGAAAGCCCTAAATGGGCATGAGTGATTGCAACGGCAAGTGCGTCCGCTTCATCTTCCTGAAGTTTATTCTGCAAATTTAACAGAATCTTGACCATGTGCTGAACCTGATTTTTATCAGCTCGCCCTACACCAACCACTGTTTGTTTGACCTTCAGGGCTTGATATTCATGAATTGCTAACTGACGTTCAGAAAATTTAAGTAGAATAACACCGCGGGCATGTCCTAAAGTAAGTGCGGACTGAGCATTTTTTGCAAAAAAGATTTTTTCGACTGCACCGCAATCCGGATGAAATTCCTCAATTAGTTTTTCCAGTTCGGTGGAAAGCTGATGTAAACGTTCTGCAAGAGATGTTTTTATATCAAGTTTGATACAACCACTTGCTAAATGACGCGTACGGTTACCAGCATGTTCAATTAAACCGTAACCTGTTTTTCTGCTACCGGGATCTATGCCTAATATACGCATAGAATCAACCAAGTTCCGCCATCACGTTTTCGCTAATGTCAAAATTGGAATGAACACTGTTTACATCTTCATCATCTTCGAGGATATCAATCAGTTTTATTACTTGTTCCGCTTTTTTTGAATCATCAATTTCAACACGATTTTGCGGATTCCAGATCACTTCCGCACTCAGCATGGCCACTTCCTTTTCTTCAAGGAAGGAGCGTACAGTATCAAAATCCGCAGGAGAAGTTATGATCTGAAATGCGTCAGGATTCTCAGTGTTGATATCCTCAGCACCTGCTTCCAGGATTAAGTCAGTCAGTAAGTCTTCTTCAATCGCAGTCTTATCGATCATGATTGAACCCATCCTGTCAAACATATACTGAACAGAATTCGCTGAACCTAAATTACCATTGCATTTATTAAAAGCATGCCGTACTGAGGCAATGGTTCGGTTTCGGTTGTCAGTCATTACTTCAACAATAATCGCAACATTGTGGGGGCCATAACCTTCGTAAATAATTTCTTCATAAATTGAGCCGTCCAGTTCACCAGCACCTTTTTTGATAGCACGGTCGATATTGTCTTTAGGCATGCTCTGGCTTTTTGCATTTGCTACCGCAGTCCGTAAACGCGGATTTGCATCTAGTTCGCTGCCTCCCATTCTTGCCGCAATGGTGAGCTCTTTAATCAGTTTGGTAAACGCTTTCCCTTTTTTTGCATCCTGAGCTGCTTTGCGATGCTTGATTGTACTCCATTTACTGTGTCCAGACATAACAATCTTTAGATGAATTTGAAATAATTTTAGCTACCAATGCTGTAAATACATAGTTGCAGACTACACTAATTCAGACAATGCGTCCAATTAAATCATACGTGTGAGCTTCTGTTATTTCAACATTATTGAAAGTCCCAGGACGAGCATTGCCCTCATTGATATAAACTAATCCGTCTACATCAGGTCCTTGAAATTCGCTGCGCCCTTGCAGTAGCAAATCACTTTCCTGGCTGACACCTTCCACTAGAACTTTTATTTGCTGGCCAATGTAATTATTATTCCTCAGGCTGCTGACTTTTTGCTGTGCTTCCATCAAACGCTTGCGGCGTTCATGTTTAAGCGTGTTTGGAACAGGGTCGCCCCATTTTGCTGAGCGGATATTATCTTCATGTGAGTATGCAAAAACACCAACATGCTGAAAATGTCCTGCAGCCACAAATTCAAGCAGTTCCTCGAAATTCTCTTCTGTTTCAGTTGGAAAACCTACAATAAAAGTAGTACGCCATGCTGCGTCCGGTAGAGATGTTTTAATTTCCTCCATTTTGCTTTCAATTTGCTGACGGTTTATTTTGCGGTTCATGGCTTTCAAAACATCATCGTTGATATGTTGAAAAGGCATATCAAGGTAACGGCAAAATCTTTTGTCTGCTGCAATGACTTCCAGTGTTTCTGCAGTGAAGGTGTTCGGATAACAATAAAAGAGTCTGATCCAGAAATCACCCTCGATATTACTGATACTTTTTAAGAGAGTTGCCAGGCCGGTGCTGTTCTTAAAATCCTTCGCATAAGACGAGGTGTCCTGAGAAATCAAATTGATTTCTTTAACCCCTTTTTCAGTAAGATTGCGGATTTCAGTTACAATTGAATTTACAGTACGGCTGCTGAAATTACCTCTCAACGCTGGTATGTTACAGAATGAACACATGTTGGAGCAACCTTCTGCCACCTTCAGGTAAGCATAATGTTGAGGCGTAGTTTGAACTCTCGCCTGTTCTTCAAACTGCTTGTAATGTGGTTTTTGCTGAAGATTTAATCGTGACTGTCCTGAACCTTCATACATTGAATGGACTAGTTCCGGAATTTGTTCAAATCCGTTTGAACCGAGTAGTCCGTCCAGTTCAGGGATCTGTTTCGCGAGACTGTCTTGATAACGCTGAGTCAAACAACCTGTTGCAACCAGTTTTTCGCAGTTGCCATTGCTTTTGTAATCGCTGAGATCTAGAATTCTGTTGATGGATTCTTCACTTGCTTCCGTCAGAAACGCACAAGTATTTACAATGATAACTTCTGCAGTTTCCGGTTCCATCGTCAACTCATAGCCGTGAGTTTGCAAACTGGCCAGCATGATTTCAGAATCAACACGGTTTTTTGCACAACCCAACGTCTCCAGATAAATTCGCTTCTTTTCTTGAGAAGGCGAGATTGCAGCAGGATTAGACGTCATAAGCAGTGATTTTAAAGAAGGGTGATTGGCAGGGAGAAAAAAGGCTCCTTTGAAGAAGAAGCCTTTAGCAGGAAGGAGGTCTTATATTATCTTAGTCAGCTTTTTTTTCTGAAGCAGAATCTTCAGTTGCAGGCACTGTTTCATTTTTTGCAGGAGCAGCTTCTGCCTTTGTCTCTGCTTTTTCTTCTTCAGCAACAACTTCACTTTCAGCTGGAACTTCCTCAGCCTTAACTTCGGCAGTTGCAGATTTTTCTTCAGCATCATCTTTAGGCGCTGGAGCGGCTTCAACTTCAGTATTTTCTGTTGTTTCTACAACCTCAGTTTCACTCTTTTCCGGAGCAGATTCTGCTTTTTCCGGTGTTGCAGAATCAGCCTGAACTTCTTCACTGACTTCTTTCAACACAGTACTGTCTTTTTTCTTCGGTTGTTTCTTTTTTGATGATTTTTCTTTCAAAGAACTTAACTGATCTGCATCACTGCCCAGCAGTTGCACAATCGCCATTTCAGAGTTATCACCAAGTCTGTTTTTTCCTAATTTAATAATCCTGGAATAACCACCTTGACGATCCTTGAAACGTTCAGCCAAAACTTCGAAGAGTTGTAACATTGCCTCTTTACTTTTAACGAAACGCAATGCCTGACGCCGTGCATGCAGATCACCCTGCTTGCCCCAGCTTATCATTTTTTCAAGCGGTTTTCGGACTTCTTTCGCTCTGGCCAATGTGCATGTTACTTGGCCGTGTTCCAGAATAGACGTGACCATGTTACGCATCATGGCACGGCGATGCGACGTAGTTACTCCTAAACGGTTTCCTGCTTTTAAATGTCGCATCTTATATTTATTTCCTAATTATTTATCGTGAGGATTATTCATTGGATCAAAATTATCCAAGGAAGTGCCCAGCGACAATCCCATATCTGTCAGGATTACTTTAATTTCATTCAGGGACTTCCGGCCGAAGTTCTTAGTTTTGAGCATTTCCTGTTCACTCTTCTGAACAAGGTCACCAATGGTTTCGATTTTGGCGTTCTGCAGGCAGTTGATGGAACGTACTGACAATTCAAGTTCGCTTACACTGCGGTATAAGTTTTCATTCAACGGTTCGTCTTCTACTTCTACTTCAGGTTCGTCCTTGATTCTGCTTTCATCAAAGTTAATAAACACATCCATGTGCTCCTTAATGATTTTTGCTGCATAGGCCAAACTGTCGGTTGGTTTTACTGAACCATTTGTCCACAATTCAAAATTCAAACGGTCGTAATCAGTCTTTTTATCAACACGTGAATTTTCAATTTCATAGTTGATCCTGGTAACAGGCGAATGATTTGAATCAAGATAGATTGTTCCTACAGGTAATTCTTCCTGCTGATTCTCTTCTGACGTTACATAACCTTTGTTGAAACGTGAAAACATGGTCATGCTGACAGTCGCACCTTTTTGTAAAGTTGCCAAAACCAACTCTGGATTCAATATTTCTGCTTTTCCAAAAGTTGAAATGTCACCTGCTTTGATAACACAGGGTCCTTCTCCGATGAGTTCAAGTTCAACAATTTCATCAACAAATTGTTCAATTTTTAGTTCCTTGATATTGAGGATAACTTGAACCATGTCCTCAACAATACCAGGGATATTACTGAATTCATGAGTTACACCATCAATCTGCACAGCAAAAACTGCTGACCCACGGATTGACGAAAGTAGTACACGTCTTAAAGAATGACCAATTGTCATCCCAAATCCAGGCTCCAGCGGATCAATTGTAAACTTTCCATAATCTGCTTTCAAGCTGTCCGGCTCAAACTGCAGTTTAGTGGGTTTTGCAATTGACATCCAGTTTTTCGCAAAGAAGGGATTTTCTTCAGTAACGCCTTCTTCAGACTCTGTATCCAAGTTTGTATCAGCGGACATATTATCATCCGGTACGGCAGTTTCTGCCTCCGTATCTGCTGTTTCTATTGTTTCATTTATTTCAGACATCTGCATTCCAGTATAGTTTTCTGGTGTTTTTCAACCAAAAAAGCAAAACTGCTGAGGAGTTTTATCATCCACAGAGTTTTGTGATTTATGATATTTTATCAGATCCGCCGCTGCTTTGGAGGTCGGCATCCATTATGAGGAACCGGTGTGATATCGTTGATTGACGTGATTCGCATATCTTCTAATGCTGAGATTGCACGAAGAGCTGATTCACGACCTGAACCCGGTCCTTTGACAAAAACATCGACACTTTTCATGCCACTGTCTACTGCCTTTTTGAGTGCATCATCTGCCGCAACTCTTGCTGCAAACGGTGTGCTTTTGCGTGACCCTTTAAAGCCGTGGGCGCCTGTACTCGACCAACCGATTACGTTGCCTTGATTATCAGTAATAGTCACGATTGTGTTGTTAAACGTTGCCTTGATATAAACGCGGCCTTGTTCAACTATTCTTTTTTCTTTTTTCTTTTTTGCCTGTGCCATCAGATAAGGCTCTATTCAGTGTTTAGGATGAATTATTTTTTCTTGCTGACTGCTAATCTACGCGGACCTTTTCTTGTCCTTGCATTGGTCTTAGTCCGTTGACCTCTGACCGGCATATGTTTACGATGCCGTAATCCACGGTAGTTACCTAAATCCATGAGACGTTTGATATTCAAACTAATGTCTCGTCGAAGATCACCTTCAACTTGGTACTCTTTTTCGATTATTGTACGAATCTGATTTACCTGATCGTCATTTAGATCACGTACACGCAGATTCTTATCAATCTTCGCTTTAACTAAAATGTCGTTAGAAAGTTTTCTGCCTACACCGTAGATGTAGGTTAGTCCAATTTCAACTCTTTTAGCATTTGGTAAGTCAATACCGGAAATTCTTGCCATCCAGCTCCTTCTTATCCTTGACGCTGTTTATGTTTTGGATTCTCACAGATTACCCGCAAGACCCCTTTTCTTTTAATGATTCTGCACTTCTCGCAGATTCTCTTTACAGACGAACGTACTTTCATGATATTTTCTTTGATCGCATCATAGTCGCATTGCACCGGATTTTAACTGGCGCCGTTTTGTTTTTTTCATAAAGCCGTCATAATTCTGATTTAACAAGAAGGCTTCGATTTGATTAACCAGGTCTAAACCTACTCCAACCACGATTAAAAGTGCTGTCCCTCCAAAATAGAAAGGGATGTCAAAAAGGTCAAAGAGGATATACGGGAAAAGACAGACAACAGCCAGGTAAGTTGCCCCACCAAAAGTTAAGCGTGAAAGTACTAAATTCACATATTCAGCCGTTTTCTTGCCGGGACGTATCCCTGGAATGTATCCACCGTGTTTCTTCATTTCTTCTGCAATCTTAACGGGGTTAAACGTAATAGCCGTATAAAAGAAAGCAAAGAAAAAAATCATCAAGGCAAACATAAAATTATACAACATCCTGCCCGGTTGTAACTGACCGCCGATTGCCTGAACCCACGGAATTGCAATAAAACCTGTGATAGTCGCGGGAAAAGCAAGTATCGATGATGCGAAAATTGGTGGTATCACACCTGCTGTGTTAATTTTCAATGGGAGATGAGAAGACTGACCACCGAACATCCGATTCCCCTGCATTCGTTTTGCGTATTGAACAGGTATTTTTCTATATGCCGTTTCTGCAAAAATAACCAGGAATATGACCACAATCATCAATAAGCCGACAATTACCAGTACAAGTGGTGATAACACATTGTCCTGAACCAGTCGAATCGAATTTATAATTGCGCCCGGAATACCTACTACAATTCCTGCAAATATCAATAATGAAATTCCGTTGCCGATTCCACGCTCACTTATCTGCTCACCAACCCACATTAAAAATGCTGTTCCTGCAGTCAAGGTGATGACGGTCAATGCTCTAAAAGCCCAAGGACTTAAGGTGGAAATCACAATGGGTTGTCCGCCTGGAGCAGCCATGCTTTCAAGTCCTACTGCAATGGCAAAGCCCTGTACAACACTAAGTACTATTGTACCGTATCTGGTATAACCCGTAATCTTTTTACGGCCCGCATCTCCTTCTTTGGCTAATCTTTCGAGGTATGGAAATACTGCGGTTAATAACTGAATAATAATTGAAGCACTGATATAAGGCATAACTCCCAGCGCGAAAACTGTTAATCGAGCCAGCGCTCCTCCGGTAAACATGTCGAAGAAACGTAAAATTGAACCTTGCTGCGCTTCAAAAAATGCCGTCAATGCTGCTCCATCAATTCCTGGTGTCGGAATATGCGCACCAAGACGGAAAATGAAAAGCATGAAAAGTGTGAAGAATATGCGTTGTCTTAGTTCTTCAATGCGAAAAATGTTCTGAATAATGTTTAACATCAAAGACGTCCTGAACCTATCGTAACTACTTCTCCACCGGCTTTTGTAACTGCTTCCGCGGCACTGACACTAACCATGTCTACTTCGATAGTTAGTTTCTTACTTAAGCTGCCGTTACCTAAAAGTTTTACCGGCTTATCTGCTTTTTTGATAAAACCTAATTCTTTCAGTTTGTTTTTATCAAGATTACTACCTGTTTCCACGCTGACTGCGTCTTCGAGGTTTTGCAGATTAATCAGTTGTGCATATACCTTGTTTGGACTTGTGAAACCAAACTTAGGCAGTCTTCGGTTAAGCGGTGTTTGTCCACCTTCGAAACCTCTTTTTCTTTTGTAACCGGAACGTGATTTAGCACCGTTTTGGCCACGGCCGCAGTTCTTTCCGCTTCCGCTTCCGGGACCTCTGCCTACTCGTTTACGTGGCTTGTCTTTTGTTGATTCAAGATCGTGGAGATACATATTAATACCGTTGTAATTTAAACTGCTGTCTCAATCCGGACAAGATGATTTACTTTACTTATCATGCCTCGTACTTCCGGAGTATTATCAAGGACTGTAGAGCTATTTATTTTTCTTAATCCTAAGCCAGTCAGACAGGCTATTTGATTTTTTTTCGCACCTATTCGACTACGAATCTGTGTTACTTTTATTTTCTTGCTCATGTTTAGTGTTGGCTTATATATTCGATGTCTTTGCCTCTTGCACGTGCAATCCATTCATTACTTCTAAGATTGTACAAACCCTCAAGAGTTGAGCGTACCAGGTTGTTTGGATTCCTTGAACCTAAGCACTTTACGCTGATGTCATTGATACCCGCGGCTTCCATGACTGCTCTAACTGCACCTGCGGCAATGATTCCATGACCTTTTTCTGCAGGTTTCATTAAAACCTTTCCGGATCCAAATCTACCAATTGCCAGATGCGGAATTGTTGTGCCTTCCACGTTAATTTTCTTCATACTCACTGAAGCTTGTTCAACTGCTTTACGAATTGCTTCCACAACTTCGTTAGCCTTTCCAAGACCCAGACCAACCTTACCGCGGCCGTCTCCGACAACAATCAAGGCACTAAAGCTAAATCGACGTCCACCTTTCACCACTTTGGCTACACGGTTTACTCTTATTACTTTTTCGATTAACTCGTTTTTTTCTGAATGTTTATCTGCCACTATTTTACCATTTATTCAGCTTTACCGGTTTTCAGAACTTTAAGCCAGCTTCCCTAGCACCATCAGCTAAGGCCTGTACACGTCCATGATAAACAAAACCACCGCGGTCAAAGACAACTGATGAAATTGATTTATCTAAAAGTTTCTTTGCTACGTCAGCACCAACTGCTTTGGCAGCATCTTTATTTCCTGTATAAGTCTTTTTCAGGGACTTTTTGATCACTGCTGTAGAAGAAGCAGCGAGTGTTACCCCTGCAATATCGTCAACTGCCTGCACATAAATATGCATTGCAGATCTGAATACTGCCAATCGCGGGCGTAGCTCTGTCCCGGAGATTTTTTTTCTAAGGCGTCTGTGTCTGGTTAATCTTCCCTTTAGACGTTTTGCCGCATTTTCCATATTAGACTATGACTTAAGTATTATGTTTTACCGCTTTTTCCGGCTTTACGCTTAATTTGTACACCATCAAATAAAATCCCTTTGCCTTTGTAAGGTTCAGGTGGTCTAAATTTTTGTATCTCTGCACTTACTTGACCCAGAAGTTGTTTGTCTGAACTCTCAAGCATAATTTTAGTGTTAGCGTTTACAGTCGCTTTTATACCTTCAGGCAGAGTGTATTTAATAGGATGTGAATAACCTAAATTCAGCTCTAAAATTTTTTGTTGAACTGCCGCTTTATAACCGACACCAACAAGGTTTAACTGTTTTTGGAATCCTACAGTTACACCTTGAATCATATTAGTAATCAAAGCCCAGGTTGTCCCGAGCATAGGTGTCATCGGAGCATTCAGATCAGCAGGGCTGACATAGATATTCTCCTCATCGATTTTCAATTCAATCGCAGGATGAGCAGTTAATTGCAATTCGCCTTTAGGCCCCTTCACTGAAAGCTGACGTTCCTTAAAGGCAACCTCAACTCCCTGAATTACTTTGATGGGTCTTTTACCAATTCTTGACATTCTTTAATCTCTTTTAATCCAGACTAGCAGACAGTGCAAAGCACTTCACCGCCGATATTATCGTTTCGGCATTGTCGATCGCTCATAATCCCTTTTGAAGTAGAAAGGATCGAAATTCCCTGTCCATTTAAAACAGGTTTGCAATCTTTACCTTTTGTGTAGAGACGTAATCCTGGTTTGCTGATACGTTTAATTTCACGAATTACCGGTATATCATCCACGTACTTTAACCAGATACGCAACTGAGGGAATTTACCTTTTTCATCCAACTCCCAGTTTGTAATGAAACCTTCATCTTTCAAAACTTTGACGATGTTCAGTTTCATTCTGGAAGATAACAGTTCCAGACTATCTTTATTCCTCATATTCGCATTGCGGATGCGTGTTAATAAATCCGCAACTGGGTCACTCATTGACATAACACAACTTTATTGAGAATCTTTTTTAATTATTACCAACTGGCCTTTGTGACTCCAGGTAGAAGCCCAGAGCTAGCATTTTTGCGAAAACAAATTCTGCACATACCGAACTTTCTCAAATAACCTCGAGGTCGTCCGCAATATCCACATCTGTTGTATTGACGCACTTTAAATTTTTGGGTACGCTCGCTTTTGGCGATCATTGATTTTTTTGCCATCAGATCTATTTTCTAAAAGGAAATCCCAAGTCCTGCAACATTGCAAGACTCTCTTCATCAGTAGGAGCAGAAGTCACGATAGAGATATTCATTCCACGGACATGATCCACGTCATCAAATTCAAGTTCAGGAAATATCAATTGCTCCTTGATACCTATTGTATAATTCCCCCCACCGTCAAATGCTTTCGGTGAAATTCCCCGAAAGTCGCGAATACGCGGCATAGCGACGTGAAGTAGTTTATCAAGGAAATTCCACATTTGCTGATTACGTAAAGTAACCATGCAGCCAATCGGCATACCTTCACGTAGCTTGAATCCTGCAATAGACTTTTTTGCCCGTGTAATCACAGGTTTCTGTCCGGCAATCAAAGCCAACTGTTTGCTGGCTGCTTCGACTACTTTTGGATTCTGTACAGCTTCGCCAAGACCTATATTTAAGGTGACTTTTTTGATCGCTGGGATTTGATGAATATTTTTGTAACTAAACTTCTTTTGAAGCTGTGGCACAACCTCTGATTTGTAGGTCTGCAACAAGTGACTGTTTGCCATTATCCTATTACCTCTCCTGATTTTACACAGACCCGATTTTTCACACCTGCATCGCTGGTTTGTATTTTGACTCGCACACCCCTGTTCAAAGTAGGGTTAAATAGTTGAACATTGGAATAATGAACAGGTGCTTCGGTTTTAACTAAACCACCCTGCTGATTTGCAGCATTTGGTTTAGTATGACGTGTTACCATGTTTACACCTTCAATCAGTAAACGTTCCCGTTTCCAATCAACAGTTATTACACGTCCGGTACGTCCTTTTTCTTTCCCGGAAATAACCATCACAGTATCTTCACGTCTTATTGTGGGTCTTCTTTTTTTACGTTGGTTAGTTTTCATTTCTAAACTCTACAATACTTCCGGGGCAAGTGAGAGGATACGCATAAATTTTCCGGCTCGCAATTCTCTTGCTACAGGTCCGAAAATGCGTGTTCCCACTGGCTCACGTTTTGCGTCAATTACCACAGCAGAATTTTCATCAAATTTAATGTAACTGCCGTCTGTACGACGAAATTCCTTTTTTGTACGGACTACTACCGCTCTGATTACATCTCCGGATTTTACCTTCGAGTGAGGGAGGCAATCCTTGATGGATGCAACAATGATATCGCCTACCCGTGCATAACGTCTCTTTGATCCTCCAAGTACCTTGATGCACATTATTCTTTTTGCTCCAGAGTTATCAGCAACTCCTAGAATGCTTTGTGTTTGTATCATTATGCCCGTTTATATAATCTGTAACGCTTACGTTTGCTCAATGGTCTGCACTCGGCAATTTCAACTAAATCACCAATACTGCATTCGTTATTCTCATCATGAGCAACGTATTTCTTTGAACGTTTGATGGTCTTTTTGTAAATAGGATGTTTAATCTTTCGCTCAACCTTAACGACAATGGACTTGTCCATATTGTTACTGACAACAACTCCACTCTGCAACTTCAGTTTGCTCATTTTAGCCTTCCACTTGTGATTGTTGAGCCTGTATTTCAGTCAACACTGTATTCAAGCGAGCAATATTACGACGTGTTTTTTTGATCATAATAACATCCGCTAATTGCCGTGATACGTGTCCACAGCGCAACCTCAGGTATTCTTCTTTAAGGTCGGTCATTTTTGCTTCCAGTTCATTGACTGGCAGAGCTCGTAATTCAGAAGCCTTCATAATACAGCAGCTCTTTTAATGATTTTTGTTTTAATGGACAATTTGTATGCAGCCAAACGTAATGCTTCATGAGCAATTACTTCTGGTACTCCATCTATTTCATAAAGAACACGCCCCGGATGTATTGAGGCAACCCAAGTATCAACAGCACCTTTTCCTTTTCCCATACGGGTTTCAGCAGGTCGCTTGGTTACGGGTTTATCCGGAAAAACTCTAATCCATGTTTTTCCACCACGTTTTAATGTTCTTGTAATAACTCGTCGTGCTGCTTCAATCTGTCGTGTAGTTAGGTATCCACGACCGATTGCCTGCAGGCCTATTGAGCCGAAACTAATCTTATTTCCAGTATGCGCATCTCCTTGCATTCTGCCGCGCATCTGTTTACGAAACTTTGTCTTTTTTGGCATTAACATGACTATAACTCTCTAATTCTGTGATCGTCTTCCACGGGATTTTCCATAATCCTCCCCGCGATAAACCCAGACCTTAACTCCAATAATGCCATAGGTTGTATTTGCTTCAGCGACACCGTAATCAATATCAACACGTAAAGTATGAAGCCTAACCTGTCCTTCACGGACCCACTCGGAACGAGCGATTTCAGCACCGTTCAAACGACCGCCGACCATAACTTTGCAACCTGCGATGTTCATGCGCATTGCGGCTTGTATTGAACGTTTGACTGCACGTCGGTAGGCAATTCTACGTTCAAGTTGACTGGCGATATTTTCTGCAATCAAGGTCGCATCGATTTCCGGACGTTTAATTTCCTTAATGTTTATTACCACATCATGCGGGGTGCGTTTGCTGAGTTCTTGCTTTAAGCGCTCAACTTCATCACCTTTTCGGCCGATAATAATACCAGGCCGCGCAGAGAAAATATTTACTTTGGTTTTTTTGGCTGTGCGCTCGACTTCGATTTTTGAAATTGCCGCATGCTTCAGACGAGCTTTTACAAATTTTTGAATATCCAAATCCTGTTTCAGTTGACTTGCATAATCTTTCTCTGCAAACCACTTGGAGTTCCATGTCTTGGAAATACCAAGTCTCAAACCGATTGGATTTACTTTTTGACCCACAATTTACCTTGAAAAACGTTAATTCCTCTTGTTAACAAAGGAATTTATTGATTAAGACTTTATTCTCCGATTTCCAGCGTAATGTGGCTGGAACGTTTTTTAATACCTGATGCACGACCCATTGCTCTTGGTCGAAAACGTTTGAGTGCACGTGCCTCATCAACGTATGCAGTAATAACCCTGTAATTATCTACTTCTGCCTCAGGATCGTGTCTGTCTGCATTTGCAATTGCAGACTGTAAGACTTTCATTACAGGCTCGGCAGCTCTGTTGCGTAAGATGCTCAATTGAGCCATAGCTCTAACTACATTCTTACCCCTGATCAAATCGACGACCAAACGTGCTTTTCTTGGCGCCACTCTTATGTTGCGTGCTGTTGCTTGGGCAGTCATTAGCGTTTTGCTCTTTTATCGTTTTTACCTACATGTCCCCGATAAGTACGGGTAGGCGCGAATTCACCTAATTTGTAACCAACCATATCTTCAGTAATAAAAACAGGGATGAATTTGTTGCCATTATGTACGGCGATGTTTGTACCAATAAAATCAGGTAAAATAACCGAACGTCTTGACCATGTTTTAATCAGCCGACGATCATTGCTGGCTTTTGCAGCAGCGACCTTTTTTTCCAGATGGCCATCAACGAAGGGCCCTTTTTTTAACGATCTTGGCACTGTTTATTTCCTCTTCAAAATATATTTGTCAGTATCTTTACGTTTTCTGGTCTTGGCTCCTTTTGTGGGTTTACCCCAAGGAGTGACAGGATGTCGACCTCCGGATGTTTTACCCTCACCACCTCCATGCGGATGATCAATCGGGTTCATGACAACACCACGTACTGTAGGTCTGCGGCCCAACCAGCGATTACGGCCTGCTTTTCCTTTTTTAATATTCATGTGCTCTGAATTGCCGACAGTTCCAATTGTCGCCATGCACTCAATTCTTACTTTCCTGATCTCACCTGAGCGAAGTTTGAGCTGTGCATAGTCGTCAGCTTTCGCCATCAACTGAATAGCTGCACCTGCGCTACGCCCCAACTGTGCGCCTTTTCCTGGTCGTAACTCAATACAATGAAGTAGAGTTCCCACAGGTATGTTTTTCAAAGGCATTGCATTCCCAGGTTTGATGTCAGCATTTTCTCCTGAGAGAATAACATCTCCTACTTTTAAACCTGCAGGTGTCAGTATATAACGTTTTTCACCATCGACATAGTGCAGCAAACTTATTCTAGCACTACGGTTCGGGTCATACTCAACACTGGCTACTTTTGCCGGAACTTCTGCTTTATTACGTGTAAAGTCAATAATTCTGTAACGGCGTTTGTGTCCTCCACCATGGTGTCTGACAGTAATACGACCATTATTATTACGACCGCCTTTTTTCTTTAAAGGCGCCAGCAGACTTTTTTCCGGAGTAGAAGTTGTGATTTCTTCAAAAACGAAACCACTCATTCCCCGTCGTCCTGGCGAGGTCGGTTTGTGGAACTTTATTCCCATAATTCTATAAGTTTAGTTTAAGCACCTTCAAAAAATTCAATAGTCTCTCCGGCTTTAAGAGTAACTAAGGCTTTTTTCCAACTGGACTTGCGTCCTTCATGACGTCCGAGGCGCTTCTTCTTGCCACGTACATTCATAGTTCTAACTTTCAGCACCGAAACTTTAAATGATTTTTCAACGCTTTCTTTAATCTGTATTTTGTTTGCTCTAGGATCAACCTCAAAAGCGAACTGGTTCACTTCTTCTTTCAGTGACAAAGTCTTTTCAGACATTCTTGGTGCCCTGAGTACATCATAAATATTCATCAGCTCAACCTTTCCTTATATGCCTCAAGGGCGTCTTTGAGGAAAACCACTTTATTGTGCTTCATCATTTCATAAACACTCAAGCTGCGGTAACTAAGAACATGCACATCCGGAATATTTCTTGAAGCAAGCCGTAAATTGTCCGATATTTCATCTGTAACAATCAACACCTTTTCAGGCAGTTTTAGCTTAGCCAGCAGTGTTTTCAGGTTCCTCGTTTTATTGTCAGCCAATTCAAGACTGTCAAGCACAAGTACACCATCCAGCCGAACTTTCTCAGCAAAAACGGCACGTGTTGCAAGACGTCTGGTTTTTTTATTCAACCGGAATGCGTGGCTGCGTGGCTGTGGTCCGAAAATTGTTCCACCGTGACGACGAATAGGTGATTTTGCACTACCTGCTCGCGCGCTACCGGTACCTTTTTGTCGGTACAATTTACGTGTGCTGTATGAGACTGCAGCGCGGTTTTTTGTTGCGTGTGTTCCTTGTTGATTTGCGGCTAAAAACTGACGAACCACTTCGGAAACAGCTTTCCGGTGGTAAGGTGTGTCCAAAATTGAATCATCAATTTCGATCTCACCTGCTGCTTTATTGCCTGTATCAACTGTTTTTAATGTTGCCATGATTATAATTGCCTTTTAAAGGCTTTATCCTTCTTGCTTGATGGCTATATCAACACCTGCAGAAATATCAAGGCGCATCAAAGCGTCCATTGTCTGCGGAGTTGTTTCCAGAATATAGAGTAGTCTTTTGTGAGTACGTATTTCGAATTGTTCTCGCGACTTTTTATCCACGTGAGGAGAACGCAAAACAGTATAGCTGTTCTTCCTTGTAGGAAGTGGAATCGGTCCGACAATTTCTGCGCCTGTCCTCTTAACTGTGTGAACAATTTCGCTGATTGTTTTGTCGAGTAATTTGTCGTCGTATCCTTTAAAACGAACTTTTATTTTTTGATCCATTTAATAGCCAGACTCTTATTATTCAATAACTTCGGATACGACACCGGAACCAATGGTTCGGCCGCCTTCACGAATTGCAAAACGTACTTCTTTTTCCATAGCAATGGGGCTGATCAATTCAATTGTGACTTCCACATTGTCACCAGGCATCACCATTTCAACTCCGTCTGCTAATGTAACCACTCCGGTTACGTCAGTTGTACGGAAATAAAACTGTGGGCGATAATTGGTGAAAAACGGAGTATGTCTTCCGCCTTCATCTTTATCAAGGACATAAACCTGTCCTTTGAATTTTGTGTGAGGAGTAATGGATCCAGGCTTACAAATAACCTGTCCACGCTCAAGATCTTCACGCTTGACACCTCTCAACAGGATACCAACATTATCTCCTGCTTGACCTTGGTCAAGTGATTTGCGGAACATTTCCACACCTGTAACGGTAGTAGTTTGTGTATCACGAAGTCCACAAATCTCAATTGTCTCTCCGACTTTTACTATCCCACGCTCAATTTGTCCTGTTGCAACTGTTCCACGTCCGGAAATTGTAAATACGTCCTCAACAGACATCAATAAGTCTTTGTCAAGATCTCGTGTAGGCTCAGGAATGAAACTGTCAACCGCAGCCATTAATTCTTTAATTGGCGCATATGCCGCGTCATTGCTATCGGCAGAGGAACTTTCCATAACTGCCAGAGCTGAACCCTTAATAATAGGAGTGTCATCTCCAGGAAAGTCATAAGAATCGAGCAATTCACGAACTTCCATTTCAACTAGTTCGAGTAATTCCTCATCATCCACCTGGTCAACCTTATTCAGGAACACAACCAGATGCGGAACGTTGACCTGACGTGCGAGCAAAATGTGCTCACGTGTCTGAGGCATTGGTCCGTCTGCTGCTGATACAACAAGTATCGCACCGTCCATCTGGGCTGCACCTGTGATCATGTTTTTCACATAATCAGCGTGACCTGGGCAATCGACGTGTGCGTAGTGACGATTTTCAGTCTGATATTCAATGTGTGAAGTCGCAATCGTGATCCCACGTTCTTTTTCTTCCGGAGCACCGTCAATCTCGTCAAAGCCTTTTGCTTCAGCTAATCCGTCCATACTCAGGACTTTTGTGATTGCTGCTGTCAAAGTTGTTTTCCCGTGGTCAACGTGGCCAATTGTGCCGACGTTTACATGTGGTTTTGAGCGCTCAAATTTTTCTCTTGCCATCTCGTCTCCTGTTTCTTTTCCTGTTTTTGACTAATTAATATTTACGCTCAGCCTGAGCTGGCCGACTCTCCAGTGAGAGCCTTCCTTGTTGCTTCAGTCACAGAAGAGTAGTGACTGAAATGCATGGTGAATGATGCCCGCCCCTGTGTGAGCGAACGTAAACGTGTGGAGTAGCCGAACATCTCCGCAAGTGGAGCTTCCGCTAATATAACCTGAATTCCACCTTGCTCCTCCATTCCGCGTATACGTCCGTGGCGAGCGTTCAGGTCTCCAATTACTTCTCCTGTGAATGACACAGGCGTAACAACTTCTATCTTCATTGAAGGTTCCAACAGCGTTGGCTTTGCCTTCTGAACTCCTGCACGGAGAACGTTGATTCCTGCAATCGAGAATGCTGTTTCCGTGGAAAGTTCCTCAAAATATTCTGCTGCAATCAAGGTTGCTTTCAGGTCAATCATCGCAAATCCGGCAAGTACACCGTTGCTCATTCCATCCTGAATTCCCTGCTCTACCGCTACTGCGAATTTTCCGGGCAGTTTCTCTGCTGACAATTTATTTTCAAACTCAAATCCACTTCCTGCTTTTAATGGCTCCAGCTTGATCCTGCAAGATGCAAATTGTTCTTTGCCGTCAAGCGTCTGCTCAAATTTGGTTGCAGATTCAGCGGACTGTGTAATCGTCTCTCGGTAAGCAACCCGAGGCGTGCCTGCCTTACAGTCTACTTTAAATTCACGTTGCAGCCGATCTACCATTATTTCCAAATGAAGCTCGCCCATTCCGGAAATGATGTTCTGTCCTGTCTCGGTATCGATCCTGCTTCGGAAAGAAGGATCTTCCTGCATTAAACGCTGCAGTGCTTCTTCCAGTTTGTCCTGGTCCGGTTTCGTCTTTGGCTCTATTGCCTGATCAATTACCGGTTCCGGAAACTGCGTTCTTTCCAGCACAATCGGATTATCTTTTGGACAAAGCGTATCTCCTGTGATCAACTCCATTCCGACCACTGCGCCTATGTCTCCTGCGCTGATTGAGCTGACATCTTCACGCTTATTCGCGTGTAGTTTAACCAGGTTGCCAATCCGCTGATATTTGTGCTTGCGTGGATTGTATGCTGACTTACCTGTTTCAAAAGTTCCTGCATAAACACGAACAAATGTCAGCTGACCTGCAAAAGGATCGCTCGCGACTTTGAATGCAAGTGCGCACAACGGTTCTGAAACAGAGGCCTCTCTGCTGACCAATTTCTTTGTTACCGGATGATCACCTTCTACAGGAGGAATATCAAGCGGAGATGGGAGGTAATGAACTACTGCGTCAAGTAGTTGCTGTACTCCCTTATTCTTAAATGCGCTACCGCACAGTACCGGGGTAATCTGACCGCTCAAAGTTGCTTTCCGTAAAACCTTGACGACCTCTTCCTGACTTACTTCCTCTTCTTCTACAATCTTTTCCAGCAAGTCATCATCATAAAGTGACAGATGCTCCAGCAATTGCTGTCGCCATTCCTGAGCTTGTGCTTCCAGCTCTTCCGTCAAATCACCACTTTCGTATTCTGCACCGTATGCTTCTTCTTTGAAACGGTGTTCCTGCATCGAAACCAGGTCGATCACACCTTCAAATTCCTCTTCAGCGCCGATTGGAATTTGTATCGCCAGCGGATTCGCAGAAAGTTGATCCTCAATCGAAACGAGTGCCTTCTCAAAATCTGCACCTACACGATCCATTTTATTAACAAACGCTATGCATGGAACGTCGTAGCGTTTTGCCTGCAGCCAAACTGTTTCGGACTGCGGCTGTACACCAGCTACTGCGCAAAGAACCATCACTGCACCGTCCAGCACCCGCAAGGAGCGTTCTACCTCCGCGGTAAAATCTACATGTCCCGGAGTGTCGATAATGTTCAGCGAGTATTTTTGCTGATCTGTCTCCCAGTCGCAGGTCGTTGCCGCTGAAGTAATGGTGATTCCGCGTTCCTGCTCCTGCTCCATCCAGTCCATGGTGGCCGCACCGTCATTGACCTCTCCAATCTTATGTATGCGTCCCGTGTAATAAAGGATGCGTTCAGTGGTCGTTGTTTTTCCTGCATCAATGTGTGCCATGATGCCGATGTTACGCCGCTGCTTAAGAGGGACTATTTTAGCCACGTTGGTCTAATATTTTGGGCGCTGATTAGTTTCAGCAGAAACCTGTTTTCTTACCAACGGTAATGTGCAAAAGCCTTATTAGCTTCAGCCATCTTATGCGTATCTTCTTTCTTTTTCATCGCGCTGCCACGGTTGTTTGACGCATCCATAAATTCATCCGCCAGTTTTGCGCGCATTGACAAGCCACTGCGGGAATTTGCATTTTCAATCAACCAGCGTATAGCAAGTGATTGACTCCTGCTGTGACGTACTTCCATCGGTACTTGATAAGTGGAACCACCTACCCGTCGTGACTTTACCTCAACTGAAGGCATCACATTTTCAATAGCGGCTTTAAAAATTTCCAAGGCCGACAATTCTGTTTCGCGTTCACTGATTGCATCCAGTGCACCATAAAAAATATTTTCTGCAATACTCTTCTTGCCGTGTTTCATTATTGAATTAATGAACTTACTGACTAAAAGGTCTTTATACTTAGGATCGGGCAAAATCGATCTTTTTTGCGGGGCTCTTCGTCTTGGCATATCGTTTTTTTACAAATCCTTTTTGACGCCGTATTTGGAGCGGGACTGCTTGCGTTCGTTCACTCCCACTGTATCAAGTGCACCACGTACTACATGATAGCGCACGCCGGGCAGATCTTTGATCCTTCCACCACGAATCAACACCACCGAATGCTCTTGCAGGTTGTGACCAATTCCTGGAATATAACTGGTTACCTCAATTCCATTGGTTAAACGTACCCGCGCAACTTTGCGTAATGCGGAGTTCGGTTTCTTTGGTGTTGAAGTATAAACCCTCACACATACGCCACGGCGTTGTGGGCATGCCTGCAATGCAGGTGTGTCCCTCTTGGTGATTTTGCTTTTGCGACCCTTGCGGACCAACTGACTTAATGTCGGCATAGTTCTGATACCTTCTTCTTTGTTTCTTAAAGCAAGATTTGAATAATCAATCCGCTAATTTAACATTGATTTAAAATTTCGTCAACACATAAATTCAATAATTGAAAAAAAGATTATTCTCTTCTAGTATCTGCTTTTTCATCCTGCGATGAAAGCCAAGTCCTCTTAACTAAGTAGAGCAAAAAAACTTTGTATTGCATCATTTATAATTTGTCCTAAAATAGCACTGAATTAGTACGAATTAAACATTTTCATGCAGACAATATGACAGTATATTCCTTCAGCAATAAGCTGATACACGAAAAAAGCCCTTACCTGCTGCAGCATGCACATAATCCAGTAGACTGGCATCCCTGGGGCAAAGCAGCTTTTGAAAAAGCAAAAAGTGAGGACAAGCTGCTTTTGGTCAGTATCGGCTATGCAACCTGTCACTGGTGTCATGTGATGGAACGTGAATCTTTTGAAGATCCTGAATTAGCTGGATTCCTGAACGCTCATTTTGTACCGGTTAAAGTTGATCGTGAGGAGCGTCCGGATGTAGACAAAATCCACATGGACGCGCTTCACGCTTTAGGTCAGCAGGGTGGATGGCCGTTGAATATGTTTGTAACTCCTGAAGGTAAACCT